>Ga0209550_10000028_pt1 | contig 91967 bp, 70 predicted proteins | sample LauGreSuBDMM15SN_2_FD_187567 | JGI IMG/M metagenome (GOLD analysis project Ga0209550, IMG submission 187567) | Freshwater lake microbial communities from Lake Michigan, USA - Su13.BD.MM15.SN (SPAdes) (version 5) | ecosystem: Environmental > Aquatic > Freshwater > Lake | place: Lake Michigan... | reverse complement strand
CCGATCGACGTGGCGGGGCTGGTGTCGGCAAAGTCGGGCAAAGGCTACACGGCGAAGCTCGTGCTCGATGAGAAGGCGGGGAAGGTGAAGTTGGATTTCGGCTCGGGGCCGGGGCCGACGGCGGCGGGGCAGGGGATGTCCTAGAGTTTAAAAGTGAGGTTTTCTTCCGATGGAGCGCCACGTTGTTTGTCTAGAGACTGGCGCACCAAACCCATGACGTTGGGTAACTCATCAAGGACCGTAAGACTTACTTCCACGTCTTCATTTCCCCAGCGCCCGACGTTTGTCACGTCCCGGCAGATATGCCTGGGATCGTCGATTGCTCGGAATGCGAGGTTGCCTGAATCAATTAACGTCACGCTGAGACGTTTGCGGAAATGGGGCTCGACCTGAAAGCGCGGGCGCCGTTTGCCAAGGCATTCACGATCTCGCTCGCCAACGGCGCCTACGGCGATCTGCCGACGGCTGCACAGCATCGCCTCGGCGGCTACGAAACGTGGCTCGGCACGAACGTGCTCGAGATCGATGCCGCGACGAACATTACCGACTTGCTGCTGCGGATGGCGGGTGAAATGAAACTCAAATGAACCGAACCTTTACGGCGTGCCGGAATGTTTTTTCGTTGTGGGTACTCCTCGCGGCGGTCGGCGGGTGGCACGCCGCGGCGGCGGTGGCGGTGCGACCCAACATCGTATTGATCGTCGCTGACGATCACGGTCGCGATGCGCTCGGCTGCTACGGCAACCCGGTGATTAAGACGCCCCACCTCGACGCGCTGGCGGCGGATGGCACGCGGTTCACTCACGCGTTTTGCACTACGGCGAGCTGCAGTCCGTCGCGTTCGGTGATCCTCTCGGGCCAGCAGAACCACCGCAACGGCATGTATGGCCTGCAACATGACGACCACCATTTCCAGTCGTTCGACCACGTGAAGAGCCTGCCGGTGCTGCTCGCGGCGGCTGGCTACCGCACGGCGCGGATCGGGAAATTTCACGTCGGCCCCGAGGCCGTCTATGCGTTTCAGACGGTGCTCTCCGGTGGCGCCGCCAACGACCCTGCCACGATCGGCCGCAGTCCGGTCGAGATGGCGGAGCAGTCGCGCGGCGTGATCGAGGCGAAGGATGATCGGCCGTTCTTTCTCTATTTCGCCAGCGACGATCCGCATCGTGCCAACGCGGTGCTGCCGGACGGCAAGCCGACGTTCGATACTTTTCCGAATCCCAACCGCTTCGGGAATCGGCCGGCGGGTTATCCGGAAATTGCGCCCGTGATTTATCGGCCGGAGGACGTGCGGGTGCCCTCGTACCTGCCCGACACGCCCGCCTGCCGCGCGGAACTGGCCGAATACTACCAGGCGGTATCGCGACTCGATCAAGGGGTGGGGCATTTGCTGGGCATTCTGAAAGCGGCGGGCCGCTACGAATCGACGCTCATCGTTTACCTCTCGGATAACGGCGCGGCCTTTCCCGGGGCGAAGACGACGCTCTACGATCCGGGGATGCGGCTGCCCTGTCTGGTGCGCAGTCCCGGGCGGAAACAGCCGGGCGCGACGCAACCGGCCATGATCACATGGGCGGATTTGGCACCGACGCTCCTCGACGTCGCGGGCGCGGCGACGGGCGGCGCAGGGTTTGACGGGCGTTCGTTTCGGGCGGGGCTCGATGGCGAGCCGATGGTGGGGTGGGATACGATCTATGCCTCGCACACGCTGCACGAGGTCACGATGTATTATCCGATGCGCGTGGTGCGCACGCGTCAGCACAAGTTGATCGTGAATCTGGCCAACGAGCTGACGTTTCCGTCGGCACTCGATCTGATCAAGTCGCCCACATGGATCAGCGCGAACGCAGCGGGCGGGCGGATGCTCGGCCGTCGGCCGATCGCGCAGTTTCTGCACCGGCCGCGCTTCGAGCTCTATGATCTCGAACGCGATCCCGACGAAGTGGTGAACCTCGCCGAGGTGCCGGAGCAGCAACGGCTGAAAGGTGAATTACTCGAAAAAGTGCAGGCGTTTCAAAAGGCGACGAAGGACCCGTGGTTCCGCAGGTGGGCTTACGAGTGAACATTCCGAGGGTGGTCGCCGTCGGTGGCTGGTTGGGCCCAGCGAGCATCTTTGGGCATGAAAGCGCCACGAAAGACGGAGTCGGGTGGCGCGACGCGCTCCGGCGGGAGCCCATGTACGTGGGCCAACCGGCGTGGCGGTTGATATCCGCAGTGCCGGTCGAAGGTTTGCGCCGCTGCGCTCTCCGCGTCCTCCGCGTTGCAACGGCCTCTTCTGGATTGAAGAGCCGGGGGCGGCGGGCCGATTTCAGGCCGACGGCGAGGCGGTGGGCTTCGACGGGTTGCGGAAGAAGATTAAAAAGATCACGAGCACGGCGAGGGCTCCCCAAGCGGGCGTGAGCCAAATGGCTTTCCAGTCGTGCGCGAGGCCGTTGACCGGCGCGGCGAGTGCGTGCTTGGCGAGGACTTGTCCGGCGAGGAGCGTGCCGACAAAGGCGCCGACGCCCCAGAGGATGAAGGCGATGAAGCCCTGCGCCGCGCCGCGGCTGCGCTCGTTGGCGGCTTCGTCGACATAGAGCTGGCCGGCGATGAAGAGGAAATCGTAGCACGCACCGTGCAGCAAAATCGCCGTGAAGATGAGCGCACTCTGGGTCGCGCCACCATCGGCGCTGAAGCCGAGCGCGAAATAGCGCAGCACCCAGCACGCGATCCCGATGAAGATGGTGGTCTTGTAGCCAAACTTACTGAGGAAAACCGGCAGGAGCAGAAAACAAATGACATCGGACACCTGCGCGAGCGAGGTCTTCACCAGCATGCCCTCCCACTTCAGCTGGGTGAGATACACGCCGAGGTTTACAAAGTAGAAATAGAGGGGGATGCAGATCAGAAACATGCATGCGATGAAGATCGCGAACGACGGTTTCTTGAGCAGCGCGAGGGCGTCGAGCCCGAGGATCTCCGCGAGGCTCACGTTGGCACCGGTCTTCTTCGGCGGCGTGTGCGGCAACATCAGCGAGTAGAGGCCGAACACGATGGAGGCGCCGCCCGCGATGTAGAACTGCGTGGGCGACTCGGCGCTCGCGATCAGCTGCAGGCCGAAGAGCCCGGCGATCCAGCCGACGGCGGAGAGCATCTTCACGCGCGGGAAATCCACCTTGGCGTTGGCGAGGTGGGTGAGCGAAAGCGAGTTCCCCAGCGCGAGGGTCGGCACATAGAGCGCGCAGTAGAGAATCAGCATCGGGTAGAACGACGCGAACGTCGTGCACCGCGGGAGCAGGCACAGGACGACGCCGCCGAGAATGCCCAGCACGGCGAGCAATTTCTCCGACGCGAAGAAGCGATCCGCGATCAAGCCGACGAGGAAGGGCGAGATCATGGCGCCGATGGCGAACGCCCCGTACGCGAGGCCGATTTGGCCACCGTCGAATTTCAGCGTGCTGAAGAGATACGTGCCCATGCTCACATACCATGCGCCCCAGATGAAATACTGGAGGAACATGAAGACGCTGAGCTGGAGTTTGAGGGTGGATTGGGTGGGGGTGGGATTCATGGGGAAAGGAAAGCGAGCGGGAAGCGAGGGGAGATGAGGACGGCTAGAGCCGCCCGTTGGTCAAACCCTCACAGCTCTTTGATGGAGACGTTGCGGAATTGGACGAGGCTGGAGGCGGGGTTGTATTTTCCATCTTTCCAGCCGCCGTGGTGTTGGAAGGCGAGCGGGCCGGTCGCGGGGAGACCCGGGAGCTCCGCGTTTTCGATGACGGTTTTTCCGTTGAGAATGACGGTGAGACGTTCGCCGCGGAGGGTGATTTCAAAGGTGTTCCATTCGCCGACGGGTTTGTCGGCGCGGACTTTCGGGGTGACGCCAGCGCGGACGGAGGGCGGCATTTTGGTGTCCATGCGGTAGCCGTACACTTCGCCGGAGCCGATGGGCCAGCACCAGATATTGAGCTGGGCCTTGCTGGTACCGCGCAGGTAAATGCCGGAGTCGGCGTTAGGCGTCGGCGTGACGAGGTCTTTGCCGTCGGGGCCTTTTTTGTGGGTGCCGTCGGCGAGGACGGTGGGGATGGGGTAGAGGCCCGTGGTCTCTTTGATGCGCCAGTCGAGGCGGAGGGTGAAGTCGCGGTAGGATTTTTCGGACCAGAGATTTTTGTCGCCGGGAGCTTCGGAGCGGGCGTCGTAGTCGATGACGCCGTTGAGGACTTTCCAGTGGCCGTTGTCGCCGATGGGCGTTTTCCATCCGGTGAGGTCGCGGCCGTTGAAGAGCGAGATCCAGCCCGCGGGAAGTGCGGGAGTGGCCGCGGTGGTCGTGCCGGAGAACGCCGTGAGGGCGAGCGCGGCGGTGAGCAGGGCGAGGAGACGGGGGAGTTTCATGGGGATGGGGAGTGAAGGTTGGCGATGCCGCGGGGCAAAGCGAAAACGGTGCGGGCTTCGGTGGCGGTGAGTTCGCGGTTGAAGACGGCGAGGTCGTCGATGAAGCCGGTGTAGTTGAGGCCGAGGGTGAGGGCGCTTTGGGCGGAGTCCCAGTTGAACGTGTGGTTCCAGCCGTCGGCCGTGCCGACGCGCTCGCCAGCGAGGTAGAGGGTGCCGCGGGCGTCGGGTTGACCGGAGTTGAGATTGGCGAAAGTGATGAGGACGTGGGTCCAGCGGTCGCGGGAGAAAACGGGGCGGCGGACAAAAACCATCGGACGTTCGGCGTCGGTCATCTCCTCGAGTTTCTTGTTGGCGGGATTCCAGAATTTCGTGACAGGAAAAATGCCGTAGCGAAAATGGCGTGGCTGGTGGTCTTTGGTGAACTCGACGAAGAGGGCGCCTTCGGACCATTTTTGACCGACGAACTGGAAGGGATCGCAGTAGCCGGGGTTGAGGTCGAGGTCGGGGTCGAGTTTTAGCCAGAGGGAAACGCTGCCGGCCCAAGGGCCGGCGCGGTAGCCGAGATTTTCGGGGCCGCGATAGAAAACCTGTTGTTTGGTCTGGCCGCGAAACTCGAGCGCGCCGCCGTGGCGACCGGCGGCGGGGACGAGGCGGGCGAATTCTTCAGACGGGAGGCCCGGTGTGGCCGTGGAGCGTTTGCCGCTGTCGACGGCGGTGAAGACGCGGCGTTCGCCGCGGGCGAAATCGGCGTCAGCGGTGGTGTCGAAGGATGCGTGGAAGGCGAGGGCGGTGGCGAGAGACGCGCGTTCGGTGGCGGGGAGAGCGGCCGGCGCGGTGAGCAAGGCGAGCGTGGTGACGAGCGTGAGTGGGCGCATGGCGTGGTCAGAGGCGGAGGAAAATTTTGCGGCGCCACAGCCACCAGCAGACGAGCCAGAAGGTGAGGCCGACGGCGAGGCCGCGGAGGGAGGGCTCCCAGAGCGGGCCGGCGAGGAAAAAGATATTTTGTCCGAGGTGCGAGCGCCAGAGGGCGGCGGTCCAAGGCTTGAGGAGCTGGCTGAGGCAGTAGAGCGCGATGGAGTTGGCGCCGGCGATGACGAAGAACTGCGTCCAGCGCGTCCAGCCGCGGAGCTCGGTCATCCCGTAAAATGCGGCGAGCATGAGCAGGCACCAGCCGGTGGAGAGCAGGCCGAAGGACGGCGTCCAGATGCGTTTGACGGCGGGGATAAGGCCAAGGGCGTCGAGGCCGTAGCCAGCGACGAGACCGGCGATCCCGGCGAGGAGGAGGCCGCGGAGTTTGCGGGCGGGCTCGCCGGCACCGCGCAGCCATTCACCGGCCATGAGGCCGAAGATCATGGTGGCGAGGTTGGGGATGAAGTTGAGCGTTTGGTAGCCGCCGACGTTGAAGACAAAAGGCGACGCGCGCGGGAAGAGGTTGAGGAACCAGACGTCGAAGGCGTGGAAGACGTTGGCGTTTTTGTGCCAGGCGGCGGCGAGGTGCGCCTCGTGTTGGGCGGACCACGCGGCGGTGACGCCGGCGCCGGGTGCGGTGCTGCCGCCGTGGAGGACAAAGGCGAGCCAAGTGAGGCCGAGGGCGGCAGCAGCAGCGAGGGCCTGCACGCGGTATCCGCGATTCCAGCACAGGAAGAGGAGCGGGTAGCCGAGGCCGATTTGCGCGAGGACGTTGGTGAAGATCCACTGCGTTTCTTTGCCGGTGCCGGTGGTAAGGAAGACGGCGAGCGCGATGAGGAGGAGGGCGCGCACGCAGGCGTGGCGAAACATCTGCGCGGTGGTGTGGCCTTCGCGTTGACGGCGTACGTAGGAGTAGGCCATCGCTAAGCCGACCATAAAGGTGAAGGCGGGCATGATCAGGTCCCAGAACGTGCAACCGACCCAGGCACCGTGCTCCCATTGGGCGTAAACAGCCCGCCAGAACGCGGAGTCGGGGGCGACCTTGAGGTGGAGGTCCGCAGTGGCGGCGAGACCGAAGCCGCCGAAGGCGAGGCACACCATAATAAAGCCGCGATAGGCATCGAGGCAGAGGAGGCGGGCGCCGGGGGCAGGCGTGAGAGCAGAGGCAGGCGCGGGGTGACTCGTGGGGGAGGGCAATGGGCTGGACATCGGTGGGGAGGACATCGGTGGGGAAGACCGAACACTCCAGCGGGTGCCGCCGGCGCGAGGTTATCAAGCCCGAATTCGCGGGGGCGCAGACAGACCCATAGACATGCTGACCCGGGCAAAGCCAAAACTTACACAAAACTAAAGATGATCGAACTACGTGTGCTGGGAACCCGAGGGGTAGAGTGGGTGCAACAACAGGTGCGGGTGGCGGAGGCTAGGCCGCTTGGGGCCTGGCCGGAGCCGCCCGCACCTGTTGGAAAAAAGCGGGAGCCGGGCGCTCCACGTGATGAAGCTGAGGTGTGCAGACTCAACCCGACTCCCGGCTCGGACTCTATCGCGCCATGAACCGTATCGCCCAGGATAAATTCGCGCTGCGCCACGAAGTGGTGCGCTACGCCGAGACCCACGGCCTGCGCGCCGCCGCGCGGCGCTACGAATGCTCCCGTACCACCGTGCGCCTCTGGTTCCACCGGTGGAAGGACGGCGGGCGTGGGGACTTTGTAGACCTCGATGCGGGCGATGTTATTGATGGAGCTTTGCGTGAAATCAAATTTGCGGCTGGTGCCGGTGCTGGTGGCGTTGGCCATCTGGCCGCCGTCGGCGGAGACCTCCGTGAGTGAGGGATCCATGCCGCGGAGGCCGATGGAGAGGGGCATGGCATCGGAGTAATCGATGGCGACGCCGGGGAGGAACTTCATGAACTCGGCGACGTTGCCCTCGGCGATGTCGCCAAAGGCGTCGGTGGCGACGACGTTTTTGATATTGGCGGCGAAGCGCTGTTCGTTCGTGGCGAGGGCTTCGCCTTCGGTGACTTTCGAGGTGGAGGCGACGAAGGCGTCCATTTTCACGATGCCGGATTTGTCGCCAGAGGTGGCTTTGGCGCTCAGGCCGAAATCGCGTTCGGAATTCTGGCCGGCGGTGACGGGGACGGTGACGGTGAGCGGTTCGAGGCCTGAGTAGAACGCTTCGATTATGGCGGAGCCGGCGGGAACGAGGGAGAGCCGGTAAGAGCCGGTCTCATCCGTGAATGCGACGAGTTCGCTGCCTTTGACGGTGACGCGGGCGTTGTTGAGGTAGCGACCGGTGGCTTCACTTTGCACGCGGCCGGAGAGCGTGCCGGTGGCGGCGGGCGTGGTTTGGGCGGGCGCGGAGGCGAGGCCGGCGCAGAGGAGCAGCACGGTCAGGCAAGCGCGGACGGCAGAGGCCCAAGTGTCGCGGCGGGATGCGTTGGTTTTCATAGCGGGGGCAGAACGTCGCTCGGAACGACGGGGTGTCGAGGCGGATGAATCTCCGACACTCAATGTTAACAACGCCGTGCCATTGGCGGGCAATTCTGGGGCTAAGCGCGCACGGATTCTTTAGACGACGAAGGCTGGCAAGGGGGTTGCGGGTGCGCGCTTGCGGGTGCGCGCACCCCGCCTCGCCCACACCATTATCGGGATTTATGGCATCGATTTCACGGCGTCTTGCGGACCCTCGCCGTCTTTTCCGTCTCTCCGCAGGCCTCCGCGCTCATCGTTGACGACCTCGTTTGCCACGGACGGTGAAAAGGGCCGGGTGCGTCGCCAAGCAAACACGTTCGATCCCGTCGGGCAGCTTTCCCGCTTGCCGCGCGTTTCGGCGCTCTCAACCCTCGCCGAAATCTACGCTCATGCCCAAACGCACTGACCTGAAGTCCATCCTCATCATCGGCGCCGGTCCGATCGTCATCGGCCAAGCGTGCGAGTTCGACTATTCTGGCACCCAAGCGTGCAAGGCGCTCAAGGAAGAGGGCTACCGCGTCATTCTGATCAACTCCAATCCGGCCACGATCATGACCGATCCGGAGTTCGCCGATGCGACCTACATTGAACCGCTCACGCTGGAGGTGGTCGAAAAAATCATCGCCGCCGAGCGTCCGTCCGCCCTGTTGCCGACGCTCGGAGGCCAGACCGCGCTCAATCTCTCGATGGAGCTGCACAAGGCCGGCATCTTGGAGAAATACGGCGTCGAGATGATCGGCGCGAAACCCGAGGCGATCACCAAGGGTGAGGACCGCGAGATTTTCAAACAGTGCATGCTCAAGATCGGTCTCGATGTCGCCAAATCGCGCACGGTGAAATCGATGCCCGAAGCGCGGGAGGCCGCTGAATTTCTCGGGGCCTTCCCGCTGATCATTCGCCCCTCGTTTACGCTCGGTGGCTCGGGCGGTGGCATCGCTTACAACAAGCAAGAATTCGAACACATCTGCGCCAACGGACTCGACCTCTCGCCCGTCCACGAAGTGCTCGTCGAAGAATGTCTCCTCGGCTGGAAGGAATACGAGATGGAGGTCATGCGCGACCACAAGGATCAGTGTGTGGTTATCTGCTCGATCGAGAATTTTGATCCGATGGGCGTGCACACCGGTGACTCCATCACGGTGGCCCCGGCGATGACCCTCTCCGACAAGGAATTTCAGACGATGCGCGATGCGTCGTTCGCCGTCATTCGCGAGATCGGCGTCGAGACCGGCGGCTCGAACATCCAGTTCTCTATCGATCCCGACACCGGCCGCCAAGTCGTGATCGAGATGAACCCGCGCGTCTCCCGCTCCTCGGCGCTCGCGTCGAAGGCGACCGGATTCCCCATCGCGAAGATCGCCGCCAAGCTCGCTGTCGGCTACACGCTCGACGAGCTCCGCAACGACATCACGCGCCTCACGCCGGCGAGCTTCGAGCCCACGATTGACTACGTCGTGACGAAGATCCCGCGCTTTACGTTCGAGAAATTCCCCGATGCCGACGCGACGCTGACCTCCGCGATGAAGTCCGTCGGTGAGGCGATGGCCATCGGCCGCACCTTCAAGGAATCGATGCAGAAGTGCCTGCGCTCGCTCGAGACCGGTGCGCGCGGCTTTGGCGGCGGTGGGAAACACGGCCACGACGAGCCCGTCGAGGAGAAGATTATTAACGCCAAGCTCGGCCGGCCCAACGCTGAACGCGTTTACTTCATCCGCCACGCGTTCAAGGCCGGCTACTCGGTGGACCGCGTTTTCGAGATTACGAAGATTGACCGCTGGTTCCTGACGCAGCTGCACCAGATTTTCGAAATGGAGCAGGCGCTGGCGGCAGCGGCGGCCGCGGCGAACGCGTCGCGTACCCAATTGCCGATCGACACGGATTTGCTGCGCCGCGCGAAACAGTTTGGTTTCTCCGACGCGCAACTCGCGCACATCCTCAAGAGCGATCTCGCGACCGTGCGGGCCGACCGGAAAAATCGGGGTGTCAACACGACCTATCGTCTCGTGGATACGTGCGCGGCGGAGTTCGAGGCCTTCACGCCTTACTACTACTCCAGCTACGGCGACGAAAACGAAGTCATGGCGCCGAGCGGCAAAAAGAAAATCATGATTCTCGGCGGCGGCCCGAACCGCATCGGCCAAGGCATCGAGTTCGACTACTGCTGCGTGCACGCGAGCTTCGCGCTCCGCGAAATGGGCTACGAGAGCGTGATGGTGAACTCGAATCCCGAGACGGTTTCGACCGACTACGACACCAGCGACCGCCTCTACTTCGAGCCGCTGACGCTCGAGGATGTATTGGAGATTTATCAGCAGGAAAAGTGCGACGGGGTGATCGTGCAGTTTGGCGGCCAGACGCCGCTGAACCTCGCGACTGCGCTGAAGAAAAATGGCGTCAACGTGATCGGCACGTCGCCCGAGAGCATCGAGCTCGCCGAGGACCGGAAGCAATTCTCGGCCATCCTTGAAAAGACCGGGTTGAAATCGCCCGCGAATCGCACGGCGATGAACGAGATTGATGCGCTCAAGGCCGCGCACGAGATTGGTTTTCCGGTGCTGCTCCGGCCGTCCTTCGTACTCGGGGGCCGCGGCATGTTCATTGTTTACAGCGAAGACGAATTTAAGTCCGTCGTGCGCCAAGCGTTCGATGTGATGCCTGACAAGCCGGTGCTGATCGACAAATTCCTCGAAGATGCGATCGAGCTCGACGTCGACTGCATTTGCGATGGCGAGCTGTCCGTCATCGGTGGGATGCTGGAGCACATCGAGTTTGCCGGCGTGCACTCCGGTGACGCCGCGATGGTGATGCCGCCGCACACGTTGCCCGCGACGATGTTGGCCACCGTGCGCAAGGCGACTCACGAACTCGCGCGTGAGCTCAAGGTGATTGGGCTGATGAACGTGCAGTTTGCGATCAAGGACCACGATCTCTACGTGCTGGAAGTGAACCCGCGCGCATCGCGCACCGTGCCGTTTGTGGCGAAGGCCATCGGCGTGCCGCTCGCGAAACTCGCGGCGAAAGTCATGACCGGTTCGAAGCTCAGAGATCTCGGTTTCACGAAAGAGCAGACGCCGAAGCACTGGTGCGTGAAGGAAGCGGTGTTTCCCTTTGTGCGCTTTCCCGGCTCCACGATCGCACTCGGACCCGAGATGCGCTCGACCGGCGAAGTCATGGGCATCGACGACGATCTCGGCGTGGCGTTTGCCAAGGCGCAGGCGGCCGCGAAGCCCGGGCTCCCGGTGAAGGGCAACGTGTTCCTCTCCGTGAAGGACGCCGACAAGGTGCGCGCGGTGGAAATCGCGCGCCAGCTGGAAGGCTATGGCTTTGCGATCTACTCGACGAGCGGCACGGCCGATACGCTCGCGGCCGCGGGCGTGAAGGTGAAGAAGCTCGCGAAGATTCAGGAAGGCCGGCCGAACGTGATCGACCTGATTAAGAACGGCGAAATCCAGATGGTGATCAACACGCCGGCTGGGATGATCCCGCGCCGCGACGAAAACGCGATCCGCTCGGCGGCCTACGCTCACAACGTGTGTATCATGACGACAATTACGGGCGCGCAGGCGGCGGTGCAAGGCATCGACGCGCTGAAGAACAAATACGTCGGTGTTCGCGCGATCCAAAAATACAAGGGCAACGTCAACATCGTCGGCTGAGTTCTCCCGTCCTGCGCCATGCTCGCGATCCGTATCCATGAAACCGGTGGCGTGGACACTCTGCGCGTGGACACTGTCGCCGTGCCCGCGCCCGGGGCGGGGGAGGTGCGGCTGCGCGTCGAAGCGGCCGGGGTGAACTTTATCGATACCTACCAGCGCAGCGGACTCTATGCGGTGCCGTTGCCGCACACGCTCGGTCTGGAAGCCGCCGGCATCGTGACGGCGGTGGGCGCGGGGGTGGCGGAGTTTTCTGTTGGCGACCGCGTGGCGAGCGCGCGGGTGGCGGGGGCTTACGCGGGCGAGGCGCTCGCGCCGGCAGCCCATACGGTGAAATTGCCCGCCGGGATCACCACGCTGACGGCGGGCGCGCTGATGTTGCAGGGGATGACGGCACACTATTTGGCGGGTGCGACGTTTCCGTTGCAGGCCCGTGATACGGCGCTCGTGCACGCGGGGGCGGGCGGGGTCGGTTTGCTGCTCACGCAGATCGCGAAGCTGCGCGGAGCGCGGGTGCTCGCGACCGTCGGCACGGAGGAAAAGGCGGTGCTCGCACGCGAGGCTGGGGCGGATGCGGTGTGCATTTACACGCGGGAAAATTTTGTCGAGGCGGTGAGGGCGTTTACCGGTGGTCGCGGTGTCGACGTTGCCTACGATGCGATCGGCAAAGACACCTTTGACGGGACGCTGGCGAGTCTGCGGCCGCGCGGGATGTTTGTCTCGTATGGCAACTCGAGCGGGCCGGTGGCTCCGTTTGCACCGCTCGTGTTGGCGCAGAAGGGTTCGTTATTTTTTACGCGGCCGACGCTCGCGCACTACACGCTCACGACGGCGGAGCTGCAGGCGCGCACCGGGGAGTTGTTCGGCTGGGTGGAGTCGGGGGCGCTGAAGGTGCGCATCGGGGCGACCTATCCGCTCGCGCAGGCAGCGGAGGCGCATCGCGCGCTCGAAGGCCGGCAGACGACGGGGAAAGTACTGCTCGTGCCCTGAGGACGGCCTGACGGGGAGGAGGACGCGGTTGGAGCTTGGATGTTGGCGGGTTTCCCGTTGGGTTTTCCGAACGCCATGGAAACACCTACGCTCATCGCTCTGTTGCACGGTCCCGACCAGCCCGGCCTCGTCGCGCGGGTCTCGGGATGGATTTTTGCACGAGGCGGCAATATCCTCCACGCCGACCAACATCGCGACAGGGAGGCGGGGATTTTCTTCCAGCGCATTGAGTGGGTGCCCACGGGAGCGGCGGGAGTCGCGGAGCGGGAGGCGGCAGATTTTCTGGCGTTCGCGGCGTCGCTGGGGATGCAGGCCAAGGTGATCCTGTCGAGCCGCCGGGCGCGCATCGCGGTGTTTGTTTCGAAGGCGGACCACTGTTTTCACGATCTGATTTTACGCTGGAAGGCGGGTGATTTTTCCGGGGACATCGTGGCGATCGTTGGCAATCACACTGATCTCGCCGAGGCGGCGCGCGGCTACGGGGTGCCGTTCCACGCTATCCCTGTGACGGCCGACACGAAGCCGCAAGCGGAGGCGCGGCAGCTCGCGCTGCTCAACGAAGTCGGCGCCGACCTCGTCGTGCTCGCGCGTTACATGCAAGTGTTGTCGGCGGACATGTTGGAAAAAATCGGCCGGCCGGTGATCAATATTCACCACTCGTTTCTCCCGGCGTTTGCGGGTGGCAAGCCCTACCATCAGGCGCATGCGCGCGGCGTGAAGCTGATCGGCGCGACGGCGCACTACGCGACGCGTGATTTGGACGAAGGGCCGATTATCCACCAGGACGTCGCGCAGGTGACGCACCGCCATGGGGTCGAGGATCTCGTGCGCAAAGGGCGCGATTTAGAGAAAACCGTGCTCGCGCAAGCGGTGCGGTGGCACCTTGAAGGGCGCGTGCTCGTCTACGGCAACAAGACCGTGGTGTTTGACTGAGGCCTTGGTGCGGCGGGCGCGCGTCCAGCCGTGGATTTGGTGGAGCAACTGAATGAAAGAATTAAGACCTGGTCCCGGTTTCCATCGCCAGCAGGGAGCCCATCCGTCGCAAAATCGGCTCACGCGTGTTTCGCCGTTCTGGGAGCCGCAGTTCACGCAAGTTACGCAGTTCACCCTGCCGATAATCCGCCGCCAAGACCTTCAAAGGGCACAAGCGTGAGGGCTCAGGGGCTGCCTTGGGAAATACCCTCCTTAATTTACGCAACGAACGACTAGGCCAGCAGCTTGGTAGCCAAAAACCACAGGTACGAGGTGCCCAGCCCCGCCACAATCCCCATGCCCGCAATCCTATTCATGAGGGGGGGATTAAGGTTGTACTCGCTGGCTACCACCGCCGCAGAGAGGAGTGACGGCATGCACATTTGAAAGAGACTGATCTCGGCGGTGGCTCCTTTCACCTGAAAAAACATGAGCGCCGCAAGGACGATGGCGGGCGCAAGGACTAGTTTGTACGCTAAAACCGAGCCGACGACCCCGGCCTGCTGCGTCCACCCCTCCAGCCTCAGCTGCAGGCCGATTGAAAATAGGGCGAGAGGAGCCGTCGTTGCTGCCACCGCTTGGAACAAGGGCGCCGCGGGCGAAATGTCCACCCATCGCGGCACGGTGAGCGCCAGCAGGCAGCCGATCAGAGGGGGGAAGCGGAGAACTTTCTTTAGGATATCCGATAGCTCCACCGTTTTCGCACCTGACGCTTTGATCGCGATCGCAGCACCTAGCGTGGAGACCAAGAGGACCGTTACTTGATCGCAGATCACCGCGGTCCCCATGTTTAGTTCTCCAAAGTAAGCGGACACGAGGGGGAGCCCGACGAAGCCGGTGTTGCCGAGGCCAGCCATGAGGATCAGACCGCCGGTCGTCGCCGGGGCGATGAAATTAATTTTCGCGTACAGTTTTACGTACGCCCATCCCGCGGCGAACACGAGCAGCGGGACGAGGATGGGAACCAAGAGCTCCGGGCTCCACACCACGTAGGGGAGGTGTTTGAATGAAATTGCGGGCATTGCGAGGTAGATGAGCCACGCATTGACGCCCTTATGTGCATCCGCCGGGAGGGTGCCGAATCTCCGCAACAACATCCCTGCCAGCATGCATACCGCGATAAGAATGAAGTTCGTCACGCCGGTGTAAAAATAGTTGTGACGGTTTCTCCGTGGCAGCCCGGTGAGGGACGGGGCAAATCCGTCACCAGGCTGAGTGTGCCGCAGTGACCGAGGATGCGCGCGCGCAGGTGCCCCAAACGGCGGAAGCTCCGTGAGTCGGGCGTGATGGCTCGGATATTTGGATTGAAACCTTCGGAGAGGGCATTGCTGGTTTCACAGAAGAAGTCGGTCAGCCGATTAGCCAGATTTTTTCATGGGTCGTCGTTAGATTTTTACAAAAGTCTTGGCCGCCGCTTTTCGTGTGGTGAGGCGGGTGCGTGCAGCGCGTGCGACGCTGCAATGCCAAGCCTTGAAGAATTGATAGCGCACTCCCGCCGTGCCCGGACCAAGGCAAACAGGCCGTTGCAGCCCTTGCGTAGTTGTGTGGTGCGCGTCGCCACAAAAATACCACAAAAATCGGGATAGCCGCGCTCCGATCGCAACCATGGCGCCAAGCGTTTCCGCACCAACCGCACAACCGCCGCCGACGATGCGCACTGGCTCAAACGCTCCAGGGTCGGGACGCTGTTCTGCCTCTGCCCGTCGCCGGAAAAAACGCCGCCCGCAGCGTGGTGAGCTTGATTCCACGCTCGCGCGCAACCACGGCCGGTGTCTGCCCGCTCGGGTGGGCGATTCGCGGCGGACGGTCTGACCACATCCTCCGTGGCCGAGTCAGCCGCTGCCGAAATGCCACGCGGAAACCGCCCGACGCTGATTTAGGATTGCTCAGGGCTGCTGCGCCATCTCCGGTTTTACGGTGATTACTAATCGACTTTTTTGTGCCCTGTCGTCGCCCATCGTCCTCGGGTCGGCCACGGTCGCGCACGCCCATCCCGGACATGCCGGACATGATGTGACGTGGGATGTTTCTCAACCCTCGGAGCAGGGAGCCCTGATCGTCCTCCTCGGCTTCGCGGTGGTTTGCGCATGGGTGTGGGCCGTGCAACAATGTCCGTCGCGGCCCCTTTTCGTCCGCGAGGCACGAGCCGAGCGCCACCTGGCGCGAGCGAAGCACTGACCTCGCCGGGGCGCTGTGGCCCCCGTTTCTCCGACCGCGGCCGCCGCTACTTCCGGTCGCCGCTGCGGCGCTCCCAGTGCACGCGCTGCTCGTCGAACTCGGGCTTGTCCTTCAACACTTCGCCCGTCGTCGTGAGGCCTACCTTGTAGGTAAGTTCTCCGCCGGCGACCGCGCGCCGTTCAAAGCGCCGCGCGAGCTTCAAGCGATCCCACGTGCGATATCTCAGCCCAAAGGTTGTGCTGTTCCTCAGCAGCCAGTCCGCGTAGGCGGACCAATCGGCGGCCTGCGCCAGAACCGACAAGCAGGTCAGCGGCCGACCCTTCTTGCCCATCGCGGGCGTGAGCCAGACGTCGAGCGCGCCGCGGGCGAGCAACTGCTCCGCGAGCCACGCGATGTGCTCCGCGGAGTCGTCGTCGATATTGCTGACAATCTCGACCACTTGATCCGCTTCGTAGGCGTGGGTGGCGCCCGGACTCGGATTTGCGTCGAGCACGATCAGGCGAAACACATTGGGAAACGACCCCAAGTCCATCGTCCCCGCGCCCAAACCCTGCTGACGGATCGTCCCGGCGGGAACCTCGGCGAGAAATTCGGGCGCGAGCGATTTGAGGATGGCGATGCCCGTCGGCGTGGACAGTTCCACGTTGGTGCGCGTGATCGCTGCCGGCGTGGCGGCGATGGGCATGTCGGCCAGCAGGCGCGCGCTCGCGGGCGGCGGCACGGGGTGCGTGCCGTGGGCCATCGTGATGAAACCGCGTCCGGGACGGATCGGGGTGGCGCAGTACCGCGCCGGGCCCAGCTTCTCGATGCAGTAAGCGGCCATGACCACATCCATGATCGAATCGATCGAGCCGACTTCGTGAAACGCCACGTCCTCCACCGCCATGCCATGGGCGGCCGCCTCCGCCTCGGCCAGCAGGCGAAAGATCATTTGCGCCCGGGCACGCACGGGTGCGGCCAGGGGGCAACTGCCAATCAACCGATCGATGTCGGCGTAATGGGTGTGCGCGTGATCCGCCCCGGCCTCCACGACAAGGTGCGACTCGCTGTCGCTCGCGGGAGATGTTTCGTGCGCGTGAGGCTCATGCGCGTGGTGCGCGGGCGTCGGCCCCTCGTGGGCGTGATGGTCGTCCGCGTGCGGCTCATGCTCCTGGTGCGCGTGCGTCGGCCCCTCGTGGGCGTGACTGAGGGAGTGAGGCGCGCGGTCGGACCGGGAGGTCACACTGAGATGCGTGGCGCGCATCGTTGCCTTGGTGACGGCGCGAGCGGAGATTTCCACGGAAGCGAATCCGAGTTGCGCGGGGAGCGCCGCGAGCTCGGCCGCAGTCACCAGCCCGGCATCCACAAACGCGGCGGCGAACATGTCGCCGGCGACACCAGCGACGCTGTCCAAGAAAAGTATTCGGCTCATCGGGAGTTGGCGCCGGCCGCCCGCACCGCGCGCACGACCTGACAAGCGGCGAAGGCGGCGGAAAAACCATTGTCGATGTTCAACACGCTCACGCCGGGGGCGCAGGAGTTTAACATCGACAGCAAGGCGCTGACGCCTCCGAAGCTGGCCCCGTAGCCCACGCTTGTCGGCACGGCGAAGACCGGCCGGCCCAGCAATCCCGCGACGACGCTGGGGAGCGCACCTTCCATGCCCGCGACAACGACCAAGGCGGTCGCCGCCTGAAGCTTGTCAGCCCGTTGCAGCAGACGGTGAATCCCCGCCACGCCGATGTCGTAGTAACGCTCGCACGGCACGCCCATGGCGATGCAGACCTCTGCCGCCTCTTCCGCGACAAACAGATCGCTCGTGCCGGCCGCTACGATGGCCACGTGCGGCAGATCTATTCCGGCCGCGGAGATCGGGGGTGCGTTGAGGATGAACGTCCGCGCGGGGGCATTTGCCCGGCCGGCGGGAAATGCGGCGATCAAGCCTGCGACTTTTTCCGGCTGCAGCCGAGTGATCAGCACGGGCGCCCCGCCACCGCCGGCCTCCGCGGCGATGGCGCGGATTTGCTCTAGCGTCTTGCTCTCGCCGAAGATGACTTCGCCCAAGCCCTGCCGCAGCCTCCGGTGGTGATCCACCTGCGCGAACCCGAGATTTCCCTCGCGGAACGGGCCGCTTTTCAAGCGCTGCAACGCCGCTGCCGGCTGCACGGCTCCGGCCGCCAGACCTTCCAGGAGAGTGCGGATTTCGTCCTCGTTCATCGGATCAGCTGGAGCGCACCGTGCCGCCGCCCATGCGGTAGCCGCCAAGGTCGAGGGTCACCCACGCATAACCACGCGGTCGCGCCAGCTGGTGAAGTTCCTCGCGGACGGACAGGGCCTTGCTCATCTCTGCCGGGTTTACCTCCAGCCGCAGCCATTGCACTCCGGCGTGTTCGTGCAACCGAACCCGGAATGCATCCAACCCGGCGCGGCGCAAAATCGCCTCGCAATCCTCGACGTCGCGCAGCCGCTGGGGTGTGACGGCGACTCCGGTCATCAACCGCGAACTGAGGCACGGGCTCGCGGCTTTTTCGGAAAATGGAATCTGGTGCAAGCGCATGAGTGCGCGGATGTCCTCCTTCGCCAGCTCCGCGTCATCGAGCGGCGCGACGATGCCCTGCTCCAACGCGGCCTGCCGCCCCGGACGGAAATCACTGCGATCCGACGCATTGTAACCGTAAGCGATGAAGGCATAGCCGAGGCTGCCGGCGAGCGCATGGCTCAGCCGGAAAAGCTCGGTCTTGCAATGGTAGCAACGCGACAAGTCGTTTTTCGCATAGTCGGGATTCGACAGCTCGAGGCTGTTTTCCCAGCGGTGCTCGACTCCGAGCTCCGCGGCCAATCGCGTGGCGTCCTCTCGCTCCACCTGCGCGAGACTCGCGCTCACCGCAGTGACGGCCAGCAGCTTCCCGCCGTGGCGCCGGCGCTCCTGCTCCGCGATCCAAAGGAGAAACGAGCTATCCACGCCGCCGGAGAAGGCCACGATCAAGCCCAGCGCCAGCTTCGGCCGCAGCGACGCGCGCAGCGCGGCTTCTTTCGCCGACAAACTTCCGATTGGGACAAGGACATCGAGCATGAATTGGCGAAACATTCGCAGGCCCGAACTGAAGTCAAAATAAAATGCCGCGGCCTGCCCTGCACGCCAGTTTCGCCCTCCTGCGCAACGCCTCGTGTGCGTTGCGGCGGGAGCATTTGCCCGGCGTTTCCTGCCCGGAAATCCGCGAACAACTCCACTTCCCTCCCGCCGCGTGCCTGCGCGTCCTCCTCGCCACCGGAGTCAACCCTTGCCCTCGACACGAAAGATCACGCCCTGCACCCGACACCCAAAATTTACCAAGATTGATGTTGCCCACCCGAAAATTCTGCATGGCTTATCACCCTTTTTTCTAAAAACCCAAACACTTCCAATGAACCAGATACCCAATCTCGACAGCCTGCTCGCCAAGAAAGTCTTCGTTTGCGACATGGACGGCGTCCTCTACCGCGGGAACCAGCTGCTGCCGGGCGTCCTCCAGTTTGTGGAGTGGCTCAAGGCGAACAAGAACTTCCTGTTTCTGACCAACGACAGCACCAGAACGCCCCGAGAGCTCAGCGAGAAGCTGTTTCGGATGGGGATCGAGGTGGATCCCAAGCACTTCTTCACGTCCGCGCTGGCGACAGCTCGCTATCTTGCGCGTCAGAAGCCCAAGGGGAGCGCCTACGTGATTGGTGAGCCGGCGTTGATGGGCGCGCTCTATGAAGCGGGCTACTCGATGAACGATTCGAACCCCGACTACGTGGTGATGGGGCGTACGCCGAACTATCGCTATCAGGTCCTTGAGCATGCCTCGAAGTTGGTCAACAAGGGTGCCCACTTAATTGTGACCAACCCCGACGCATTCTACCCTGTGGAGGGGCATATGGCCCCGAGCGCGGGGGCACTCGCCTCGGTGCTGGAAATCACCACCGGTAAAAAGGCCTACTATATCGGGAAGCCCAACCCGCTCATGATGCGTCTGGCCTTGGACGCCATCGGCGCCGAGGCAAAGGACGGGGTGATGATCGGCGACCGGATGGACACCGACATCCTGGTGGGAATCGAGTCCCAGCTTGAGACGGTACTGGTACTCAGTGGCGTCATGTCGAGGGCTGAGATCAAGAACTTCGGGTTCAAGCCTACTTACGTTTTAGAGGGTGTCATCGACATCGCCCGCGCCGCCAAGGTTGACAAGCTGACCGCAGATCAGTTCGCGGATGATGGCAATGCCCTCTCGGTGTTTCGCAAGGTTCTCCTGCTGAAGTCCACGGATTATTTCTCAAGCACTCCGGACGAGTTACTGGCCAAGATTGCGCCGGTGTTGCGGGAGCTCAGGGTGGAAAGCGGTGCCACCATTCTTGAGCAGGGCAAGCCGAACTCGAACCTGTATGTCGTGTGCGAGGGCGCGGTTGATGTCCTGCACAACGAGGTCGAGGTGACCAAGCTAGGCAAGGGTCAGGTTTTCGGTGAAATGAGCATTTTGGATCCGCACGCAGTGGCCTCGGCGAAGGTTGTGGCGAGCAAGGCCACGCACTTTCTCTCGATCGACCGGGATACCTTCCTCAAGCTGATCAAGGACAGCCCGGAGATTGCGCTGAATATGTTGCGGGTGCTTTCGCGCCGGCTGCAAGAGACCAACACCAAGTTGGCAGGGCTTACTCAGTAGTCATGCTCGCGTCATTGTCGCGTGTTTCGCCGCCCGCTCGCCAACGCACTTGGCGGGCAGAGGCGCCGGATCTGCGAGGCAAAACGAGGAGGAACGGACGTTTGAATTCTAACCCAGGACACTCTGAAAATGGAAACTAACCAGCACATGGCGGGGACCTCGGTGAAACTTGCTTACGGCAAGGAAGGCTACGATTTTCCCCTAGATATTCCAGGGATGGATCCTGCAGTCTTTTTGCCCGCTAATCCAAAAGCGCTGGAGCATGGAGAGGCCTCCTTCCAGAGCGCGGTTCGCGATCCGATCGGATCCCTCCCGCTGGTGGAGGTTGCGAAGCGGGCCCTGGCGAAAGCACGCTCCGAGTCGCGTGAGCCGAAGGTGGTCATTGCAGTGGCCGACCACACGCGCCCCGTTCCCGATCATCTTTTGCTCCCGTGGATCACGGCGGAGCTGGGCTTGCCGGACACATGCGTGACGATTTTGATCGGCACAGGGACTCACCGGGGCTCCACGCGCGAGGAAATGGTTCGGATGCTGGGAGAGGCGGCGGGTCGATTCCGCGTGGTCAATCACGACTGCCAAGACGCCGCGAATCTTGTCCATGTGGGATCCTCGTCGTGCGGCGGGGAGTGTTGGTTGAACCGGTTGTGGGTAGAGGCGGATCTGCGCATTACCACGGGTTTTATCGAGCCCCATTTCTACGCTGGCTTCTCCGGCGGATCCAAGGCCCTGGTGCCCGGTATCGCGGGGCTGGAGACTGTGCGGCACTTTCATCGGGCCTCGCTGATCGCGCATCCGCATGCGACGTGGGCGCGGATTTTCGACAATCCCCTCCAAGCGCTGACGCGTGAGATGGTGGCGCTCTTCCCGCCGCATTTCATCGTCAACGTCACGCTGAATCACTCCAAGGCGATCACCGGCATCTTTGCCGGGGAGCTGGTGGCGGCCCACAACGCGGGCTGCGCGGCTGCACTGGCGGAGGCGACCGTAAAGGTGCCTCGGCGTTATCCTTTGGTCATCACCACGAACTCCGGTTTTCCTCTGGATCAGAACTTCTACCAGACGGTGAAGGGGATATCCGCAGCCGCACGCATTGTGGAGCCGGGCGGGGTGATCCTCGCATTGAGCCGCTGCAACAACGGTCTCCCGATGGAAGGCGAGTTTGCGGAGATTCTTTCCGAGCCTTGCGACAACGATGAGCTCCACTCCAAAATTTTGGCGACTAAGGTGACACGCCACGACCAGTGGCAGGTGCAGACCCTGATGCAGTGTCTCGAAAAGGCCCGTATCGTCCTGTTCTCGGAGCTCTCGCCCGAGGACCGCCTCCTTAACCGTACGGAACACACCCAGGACCCGGTGGGAACCATTCGGGAACTGATTGCAAAGCTGGGCGGAGGCCCGATCGCCACGGCCATCCTGCCTGAGGGACCGCTTTCCATCGCCTGCCCGCCCGACGCAGACGGCCCGGCTGAGAAAGCGTAGGCGGGACAGGTAAAGAACACAGGAGCAGGGAAAGAGGGGCCACTGTGCACTTCGCACGTGCTGGCGAGTGAAGGCGAGTGAAGGCGAGTGAAGGCGAGTGAAGGCGCAGGCGTGGAGGGGCGTGGTTTTTCGACCGGCCGAGGCCGACTGCCAAGGCACGAAACTTGCCTGCATGCGTAAACGCATGCGTCCTCCTCAATCACCTCCTGAAAAATCCAAGAATTAAGCTCACGAGCACACCGCCGAAGAGCGCCCGGCTTTCGGGAACGAAGACCACGCGCCCGCCCTTTTTCCGTGAACGGTCGGTTGCGATTGTTTCGGGGGCGCGGTTAACTGCGTGTGGATGGATTAGGTTCAGCCCCGCTGTTCCACCCGCTGTTCCAATGATTACTCTGCGCTTTCGTTTCATTCTCTCACTGCCGTTGGTCGCCTTGGCCGGGCTCGTTGCGCGTGGCGCCGAAGCATTCGACCAGACCCATGCGCGTTTCGGCCGGGTGTTAACCTCTTTCGTAAAGAACGCGAACGTCGACTACGCCAAACTGAAAGCCAATCCGGTCGAACTCGACGCCTACTTGCAGGAGATTGCCGTCGTGCCGGCCGCGGCATTTGCGCGCTGGCCCGAGGTCGACCGGCTCGCGTTGCTCCTCAATCTCTATAACGCGCAGACGCTGCGCTTGATTATCAACCACTATCCCCTGCAGAGCATTCGCGACATCGGCACGCTGCCAGGCGCGGCGTGGAGCGAGTTGATCGTGCGCCAGGGTGGGCAGGTCATCACGCTCGATCACCTGGAACACAAAATGATCCGCGTGGATTACCGCGAGCCGCGTATTCACTTTGCGCTCGTGTGTGCGGCGGTGAGTTGTCCGCCGCTGCGCGGCGAGCCGTATGTCGGCGCTCGCCTGAACACCCAGCTTGATGAACAAGCGCGGGTGTTCCTCGGGACGCCCGAAAAGAATCGCTTCGACGCCAAAACCGGCACGTTGCACCTCTCGCCGATTTTCAAATGGTATGGCGATGATTTCACCAAGGAGGCCGGCTCGTTGGCCGCGTATGTGAAACCCTTTCTGCCCGAGGCCCAGCGCAACGCGTTGGTTGATCCGGCCGAGGTGAAAGTAACGTTTACCGACTACGATTGGGCGCTGAATGAGCAGCGGCTGTCTCGCTGAGAAAATGGGGGCGAGATCGCCCGGCGGGAAATTTACCGCGCGAGTCGAGGGCGGGCTTGCCCACGGGAAGTCGGCCGACATCTTCTCGCGAAACCCCTCCCTCATCATGACCACCGCTACTGTCCCCGTGCCCTCTTCTCCACCCAACCCACTCAGCATTCTGGGCTGGACCCTCGTTGCCCTATTGGGGGCCGGGTCAATCGGTGTGCTCGCGTGGTCGCGCGGCGAACCCGTCGACGCCCTTTGGATGGTCGTCGCCGCGTTATGCGTCTTCGCCATCAGCTATCGTTTCCACTCGGCGTGGCTCATGGCCAAGGTCCTCACGCTCGACGAACTCCGCGCCACGCCCGCCACGGTCAACGCCGACGGACGCTCTACTTCGACCTCGACAATCTGACCAACGACTGGACGAACAACGACTACCTCCACGCCTTCGGCCGCGAAATCCCCAGCTACGCCGCGAGCGCCGGCACGAGTTTCAAGGCGGGTGTGACAGCGGGGTTTTGAGCTTCACGGGGCGGGTAGGCGCCCTCTGAGCCCCGCGCGCCACGCTCCTCAAGCCGCGCTTGCCGCCGGCACGAGCGGCGCCGATGGTGGCCGCGACCGGCCGCGTGCCAGTAGAATCGCCTCCACCACGATCCACACGGACATCACGAACAGCGCGACGGCCACCAGGAACTCGATGTGATGCAAGGCGGCGACGTTGCCGGCCCGCAGGCGGCCGAGATGGATCTGACCTGTGATCATCAGGCTCCACATCGTCACGATGAGCATGAAAATCGTCGGCCCGAGCGTAAACCATAGCGACTTGCCCTTCTGGTGCAGCCAGACCGTCACGCCCAGCAGTGCCAGCGCCGCGAGCAACTGGTTGGAGATGCCGAACAGGTTCCAAAACGCGCGCCAGATCGGGATTTCCTGACCGCCCACGAGCGCTGGCGGCAGGCTCACCACGACGGCGGGCAGCGCGAGCGTCAGCAGCGTGGCGCCGATCATGCCGGCCTTGCCGGTCCAGCCGGTCAGCTCCATGAGCACGTAGCGCGCAAGCCGCGTGCAGGCGTCCAGCGTGTCGAAAACAAACGTCGCGAAGCACAGCAGCCCGAACTGCCGCGCCATATCGATCGAAATCAACCCGAAGGTTGCCTGGTTCATGAACGCCGCGATGCCGTCCGCATAGGTGATGTCGGGCCGGCCCGTGGGCTTGGCGAGGATCATCACCGTCGCGAGGCTCAGGCACGCGAGGAACGACTCCAGCAGCATGCCGCCGTAGGCGACGGGCCTGGCATCCGTTTCCTTGTCGAGCTGCTTCGACGTCGTGCCGCTCGCCACGATCGAGTGGAAACCCGAGCACGCGCCACACGCGATCGTGATGAACAGCACGGGCAACAGCGGCGGCGTCGTGCCATTGAAGGTGAAAAGGTTTGCCGTCGAGACTGCCGGCGCCGCGATCGTGAGGTTCCCGGACAGCCCGCCGACCACCACCCCGACCACGCCGACGATCACAATCACGTAGAGAAAGTAGCCACCCAGGGCGCCACGCGGCTGCATCAACAGCCAAAGCGGCGAGAGCGCGGCGAAGAAACAATAGATCAACAGTAGGTGATCCCACAGCACCTGCGGCCGCGCGCTGCCCGTCAGTCCCGCGAGATCGAGCGGAAACATCGGCCCCGCGATGATCGCGAGGACGACCAGCGGGAGAAAGATCAACTGCGCCTTGCCGCCGCCCAGGTTAAATTTCCGCATGCACAGGCCCATGATGATCGCCAGCCCGAGGTAGAGGAGGGACGAGGTCGCGACCGCCGGCCCGGGCGCGGCAGCATCGGCGGACGACGCTTTTTGCACGAATGTCCCCGCCGTCACGTCGGTGAACGCGATGATCACATAGACGAGCGAGATCCAGATGAACGCCAGAAAGAGCAGGTAGGAGCGCCGGTTCATGTAGCGCTTCACGACCTCCGCGATCGATTTCGCGTCGTGGCGGACGGAGGCGACGAGCGTCATCAGGTCATGCACGCCGCCGATGAAAATCGCGCCTACGATGATCCAGATCCATGCGGGCAGCCACCCGAAGTAAGTGCCCGCCAGAATCGGACCGACAATCGGGCCGGCCGCCGCGATGGCGGAAAAATGCTGCGGCAGCAGCCACCACCGGCTGGCCGGCTCGAAGTCGAGCCCATCGCGCTTCGTGTGCGCCGGCGTCGCTACCTTGGGATCGAGGCCGAGGTAATTGGATAGGATCCGGCCATACCAGCGATAGGCTACCGCGAGGACGATGCCGGAGACGGCGAGGAAGAGAATCAGGGACATGGGGCGGAAAAAATTACGCGATCAACGGGTCGCAAGGATCGACGAGACGCGCAATCTACGCAGAGGCGTGCCGCTGGCTAACACAAAATGCGCGAGTTTCCCGGCGCAACGCGGCGTGGTGGTTCTTCAAATAATATCTTAGCCAGTAGGCGTAGCGGCGCGGGTGGCGCGCGATGTCGGCCGCGAGATTTTCCAGACTCAGCCATGCGACGGCCGACACCTCCGCGGGATTCGGCGCAAGCGAGGCCGGGGCGGGGCCGAAGAAAACATAGACGATTTCGTTTTCCGTGAGCCCGTTCGCCAGCGCGGTGCAGTAGCGCGCGCGAAACGTGAAACGCAGGGGCGCGTCCGCGCCGAGTTCCTCCCCCAGCCGCCGCCGCGCCGCGCGGAGCGTCGTCTCGCCCCGGCGCGGATGCCCACAGCATGAGTTCGCCCACAACCCGCCCGAATGATATTTTTCTTTGCTCCGCTGTTGCAGCAAAATGCGTCCGTCGGCATCGACCAAAAAAATCGAAAACGCCCGGTGGAGCAGCCCGGCCGCGTGCACGGCATATTTTTCCCCGCAGCCGACCGCGCGGTTGTGCTGATTAACGAGGATGAGCTGTTCGGTCATGGGTCGCGTTCCGGAGATGACGCGTGAGCGCGGGGAACGGTTCAAACGTTCCGTGTTCGGCACCGGGGTTGATTTCCGTTTCGGGCGATGTTTACTTTGACCTGTTTTCACGAATGTGACTTTTGAACTCCTCTCCTCCCATGCCCACGAAGCGTACCCCACGACCGCAGGGAAAGTTGCCCGCCGCCGCCGCGTCGCGTGCGCTCGTTGACCACGGTTTCGTGCCGGTGCGCGCCAAACTCATCGAGGTCGCCGCGTTCCTTGATCGCGTCGAGCGCCATGGTGCGGCGGACGACTTTCGCTGCGTGGCGTTGCGCACAGCGGCCCAGGTTCTCCTCGATGGAAAACCCGAGCGGGCCCGTCGCATCCTTGAACGTTTGAGCGATCCGACCACGAAACCTGACGCCGTCTCCACCGGCAAAGCCGCCCTCGGCGCGTGGCTGCCGCCCGCAACGGTCGGAGTGAAAGTGACGTTGAAAGGGAAAGTAAACGTGGCGGCCACTCGCCGCTAAACACACGCACGCTGCGTTCCTCCCGCGCTCTCGTTCACTCTCCCTTTCCCTTTCACTTCCCACCATGCGCTACATCGAGCCCCACGGCCATATGGTCAGCCGCACGACCGACGACTATCAGGCGATGATCACGGCCGGGTGTCAGGCCGTCTGCGAACCCGCCTTCTGGGCTGGCTACGATCGCAGCTCGGTTGATGGCTTTCGTGACTATTTTCGCCAGCTCACGGAGTATGAGCCCGCGCGCGCCGCGAAGTTTCTCCTGCCGCATTTTTCCTGGCTCTGCATCAACCCCAAGGAATCCGAAGATCTCGCCCTCGCCGCCGATGTGCTTGCGATGATCCCCGAGTTCCTCACGAAACCCAACGTCCTCGGTATCGGCGAAATCGGCCTGAACCGCAATACGCGCAATGAACTCAACGTCCTTGAGCAGCACGTCGACCTCGCGGTGAAGCACGACCAGCTGATTCTCGTCCATACGCCGCACCTCGAAGACAAGCTCAAGGGTACGCGGCTCATCGTCGATCTGCTCCGCTCGCATCAAGGCGTGAAACCCGGACGCGTGATCATCGATCACGTCGAGGAGCACACGATCCAATACGTGCTGGATCAGGGATTCTGGGCGGGCATCACGCTCTACCCGGATTCAAAATCCTCGCCGCCGCGCGCCGTTGACATGCTCGAAATCTGCGGACGCGAGCGCATCTGGCTTAACTCCGCGTGCGACTGGGGCGTGAGCGATCCGCTCGCTGTGCCGAAGACGGCCTTCGAGATGCGCCGCCGCGGCCACAGCACGGAGTTCGTCGATCAGGTGCTCTACCAGAATCCGGTCCGCTTCCTCTCGCAGTGTCCGAAGTTTCGGCTGCCGAACACATGAGTGGCGTCGCGAATCGCCCAAGCCGTCTTCACCACGGATGGACACGGATGGACACGGATGACGGAGATCTGATTTCCAACGTGAGCGAGTGCCGGGGTTTTCATCCGTTTTCATCCGTGTCCATCCGTGGTTGCCTCCCGTCCGCGATCGAGCGCTCGCGATGAAACTCAACCACGGTCTCCACCTCGCCTATTGTACGAACGTCCACCGCGGCGAAACGTGGGCGCAGACCTTCGACACGCTCGAGCGTCACACGCTCGTCGTCCGCCGCCGCATCGCCGCCGGTCGTTCTTACGCGATCGGTCTGCGCCTCGGCGCTCGGGCCGCCGAAGAACTCGCGCAACCGGCCGCACTCGCCGCATTTCGTCACTGGCTCGACACGCACGATTGCTACGTTTTTACGATCAACGGATTTCCCTACGGCAGCTTCCACGGTACGCGCGTAAAAGAGCAGGTCTACGCGCCCGACTGGTCCACGCCCGAGCGCCTCGCCTACACGCAACGCCTCTTCGCGCTCATCGCACAGCTCGTGCCCGCGGGCGTCGCCGGCAGCGTGAGCACGGTACCTGGTTCCTTCAAAGGCTGGACTCACGACGACCCCGCGCGTCGCGCCGCGATTTTTTCTAATGTCACCGCCATCGGCCGCTATGTCGCCGAACTCTCCGCGCGCACCGGCCACGATCTCCACCTCGGCCTCGAACCGGAGCCCTGTTGTTATTTCGAAACGACGCCCGAGACGGTCGATTTTTTCAACGGCTGGCGCGCCAGCGATCGCGCCGTGGACGCCGAGGGCCTGCTGCGCCGCGTCGGTGTCAATTACGACTGCTGCCATCTCGGCGTGGAGTTTGAGTCTGCGCCCGCCGCGCTCGATCGCCTTGCCGCCGCTGGCCTCCGTCTGAGCAAGATCCACCTCAGCTCCGCACTCCGGGTGAAGCCCGACGCTGCCGGTCGCGCCGCGCTCGCCGCCTTTGTTGAGCCGACTTACCTGCACCAAGTCGTCGTGGGTAACAGCGCTACCGGCCTCGTGCGGCAGCGCTACGTCGACTTGCCGGATGCTCTCGCCGACCCCGTGCCGTCGCAGCCCGACGACGAGTGGCGCGTGCATTTTCACCTGCCGCTGCACGCCGCGCCCGGTGCGCCGTTCGGCGACACGCGCGACCACCTGCTCGGCGCGCTTGATTGGATGAAGACGCATCCGGACGCGTGCCAACACGCGGAGATGGAAACCTACACCTGGGAAGTCCTCCCGCCGGCGTTGCGCATCGGCATCGAAGATCAGCTCGTGCGCGAATACGAGTGGACGCTCGCGGCGCTCGGCGAGCGAGGCCTCGCCTAACATGGCTGATTTTTCCGTAGTAGCCCTGCTCGTGAGAGCAGGGACTGATCGGGCTGATTTTTTCTCGGTAGTAGCCCTGCTCGTGAGAGCAGGGACCGACGTCACCCCCTGCGAGCGGTCCTCCCGCTTCTCACGAAGCGGGCTACGCTGGTCACGCGGGCTACACTGGTCACGCTGGTCACGCTGGTCACGCTGGTCACGCTGGTCACGCTGGTCACGCTGACTACGATGACTTCCGCGCCTCCCGCCGTTCCCTCCTTCCGCCTCTGGCTCGACCTCGCCCGCGCCGGAAACTTTCCGTCCGTCTGGAGCAATGTCCTTGCCGCCCTCGTGCTCTCCACGCCCGTCGTCGGCGCGTGGCCAGCGCCCGGCGTGCTCGTGCTCGCGCTCCTCGCCGGGAGCCTCGCCTACGCCGGAGGCACGACGTTGAACGACGTTTTCGACGCCGGCTTCGACCGTCAGCATCGCCCCGAGCGTGCGATCCCGCGTGGCCTGATCGCCCGCGCGACCGCGGGCTGGGTGGGTGGCCTGCAACTCGCCCTCGGCCTGGGTCTGCTCGGGTTCCTCGGTGCGTCACCGTTTGCCGCGGCGGGACTTGGAGGGGTGATTCTGCTCTATGATTGGCTCCACAAACGCTGGACGGGCTCCGTGCTGTTGATGGCTGGCTGCCGCGTGATGCTGGCCGTCACGCTGGCAACGTTGCCCGGCCAAGCAATGGGCACGGTCTTCATCGCGTGGCTCGGGGCGCTCTCTTTCTACATCGTCGTCCTGAGCCTGCTGGCCCGCCGCGAATATCATCCCGGCGCACCGGCTGAGAAACTCGGGAAGATTGTCCGAAAGCTGCTCGCGTTCATCCCCTTCGTGGACGCTGCCGCACTGCTGGCGAGCGCCGCGTGGATTCCGGCGGCATGCTGTGCGGTGGCGGTGCCGCTCGGGAAGTGGGCGCAGCGGAAAGCGGCGTCGAGTTGAGGGTCGGTGGACGAGGGCAGGGTTGAAGACCGCGCCCTACTGCCAAAATACTTCCTTGTCGTCGCCCCGCGCTTGTCCGTGCGAATGACCTTTGCGACACCCCTGGCGGTGTGAAGACGGGAAGGTTTCACTCATGTCCGACTCATGCGACCAAGGCGACCAAGGCCCCCGCGAGTGGACAAACGGGCAACCGCTCGCACGGCGGCGCTCACCGGACTCGCGGCCCACAAGCCTCTGATACCAATTTCGCAGCAGGTGGCTTAGCGGATTTTTTCCAACGTGGAGCGAGCGCGCTGGCGGGCTTCTTCGTCGTATTTTTCGCGCTGAGGCATCGTGAGGGCTTGCTCGAAGGCGAGTTTGGCGGCGTCGCGTTGGCGGTTCGCGAGGAGGGCGAAGCCGAGTTCCACCCGGTGAGCGGGGAGGTGCGGGGCGAGTTCGGCGGCGCGTTGGAGGAAGCGCACGGCTTCGGCGGTGGAGGCGTCGGGCAAACTTCCGTAAACGAGTCGTACGATTAACCGAGTGGCGGCACCGAGGGTCGCGACTTCGTAGTGCCACCGACCGAGGACGTGGTGCGCGTAGTCATAGGCGGGGTCGAGGGCGAGGGCTTGCTCGGCGGAGATTTTCACCAGTCGGGAGTATTCAATCTTCGTGCGGGTGTCGGAGAAGGCACCGAGTTTGCCGTAACAAATGGCGAGGGAGAGGACGTTGACGGCGTTCTGGGGTTCGAGCGCCACGGAGCGTTTCGCGAAGGAGAGCGCTTCGGTGCAGAGACGTTTCTGCTCGGTCCTGTCTTTCGTGTCGAAACTGAGATCGGAGTATTGGCGGGCGACTTTCTGGAGGACGAACGGGTTGTTGGGGTGGGCGGTGTCGGCCTTGAGAAAAAGCTCGAGCGCGGACTGCGAATCAAAACGTGCCTCGGCAGCGAGGGCGGACTGGAGGAGGGGATCGGTCGCGGATACAGTCGTGGCGGCGCGAAGAGGAGCAAGGCACGCGAGCGCGGCGAAGAGCAGGAGCAGGAGGATTCGGCAGGTGGAGTACATCGGGAGAGTACCGGTTAGTGTTAGGGCATGCCTGCGGGGTAGCGTCCTGTCATCGAAAAAAATTTTGAGCTACCCGCAGGCACGCCCAACGGTTTGATTCATGAAAGCCGCCGCCGAAACCGAATTGCTGGAGATCAGTCGCAAGGTGTCGCCGAGGAAACGGCGGGAGTGGTTGAACTACGGCCGCACGCTTACCACGCAGACCGAAAGAGCGTGAGGGGTCGGGGCCCTGAGACGAATGGCCTGCTACGCGGACAGTAGCTTTCTCGTTTCCTGCTGTGTGGCGAATGCGAATGCCGGCGAAGCCAAGGCATAGCTTATATCAACGGCCCGTATGTTTCACACTTTGCCATGGTAGGCCCGCCCGTTGGGCGGGCAACCCGGCCTACAGTCTAGAAGCCAAGGGACGTTGGTAACGGAAGCATCCAAGCCGCCGCAGACTTCACTCAGGTTGCCGTGGGTAGGAGCTCGCTTGCGAGCGATTTGAGGCTGCGGAGTTCACGCCCGTCATATCGCCCGCAAGCGGGCTCCTACCTCATACCAACGGCCCGTATGTTTTCCATGTCGCCGTGGCGAAACTTCTTCGTGCGAAGACGTTCGTTTCGTTCGATCGACGGCAGCGGACGCTCGCGGCTGCGGTGGGTTTGACCGTCGAATCTTTAACCGAGTCAGGGTTTACGGAACAGATAGTGGCTCACGAGCCATTCCTCGCCGGCGCGGTAGCCCCAGAGTTCGGCGCAGCTCATGTAAAACACGCGCCAGTAGGCCCACCATTTGGTGGCTTGGTCAGGGCCGTAGGTTTCGGCGAAGAGGGGCATGATCTCGGCGCGGTGGGCGTCCATGTTTTGGAGCCAGTGCTCGGCGGTCTGTTGGTAGTGGCGGCCGTTTACTTTCCAATCGGAGACGATTTTTAGGTCGTCCTGAAATTGGAGCAGAAGGTCGTGCGCCGGCATTTGTCCACCGGTGAAAAAATAGCGGCTCATCCAGTCGGAGGCATCGCGGGCGATGAAGTGGTAGCTCAGGCGATGATGCGTGAAGATGTGCGTGAAGAGCATCCCGCCCGGTTTGAGCCAACGCGCGATATGGGCGAAGAGGCGTTGGTAATTTTTGAGGTGTTCAAACATCTCGACCGAGACGACGCGGTCGAATTGCGCGGGCGCGGTGTCGAAGACGTTGATGTCGCAGGTGACGATCGTGAGATTGGTGAGGCCGCGACGGCGGGCCTCGGCGTCGATGAATTCTTTTTGCGTGCGGGAGTTGGAGATGGCGGTGATGCGCGAGCGAGGAAACTTGGCGGCGTTGTAGAGGGCGAGGGAGCCCCAGCCGCAACCGAGCTCGAGGATGGTTTGACCGTCGGCGAGTTGAGCGCGCTCGGTGTAGAGGGCGAGCATGGCGTCCTCGGCTTGGTCGAGGCTTTCGCGGCCGGTGGGGTAGAGGCAGCCGGAGTACTTTAGATTTTTGCCGAGGCAGCGTTGGTAGAAGCGGGTGGGGATTTCGTAGTGCTGCTCGTTCGCCGCGGCGGTTTGCTCGGCGAGCGGACGCGTCTTCAGATCGGCGACGTAGCGGGCGCGATCGTAGATGGCGGAGTCGTCGCGGATGCGCTGGGCGAGCAGGCGGCGGATACCGATCCGGAGCAGCCAGTCGGGGAGGAGATTTTTTTCGAGGAGACGGTCGATCATGGAAGCGGATGCGTGCGGCGTTTTCATCATCGTTCTCCGAGCGGCGACCGCACGAGACCGTTGAGGAGAACGGGAACAATTAATTGTGAGCAGGCGGGAGTGTCTGCGGAAACCACGGGAGGAACGCGCTCGTGGTTTTTTGGTAGCGACGGTAGGCGTCGCCGCGGGAGCGGAGGCTTTGTTCTTCGGTCATGGGGATGCCGGTGACGCGCAGGAGCAGGTAGAGGATGCTGGCGGGGCCGACGATCGCGAGCCAGCCCCAAGGCGAGGCGAGGGCGAAGACGAAGAAGGCGACCCAGATGAGCCATTCGAAGAAATAGTTCGGGTGGCGGCTGTAGCGCCAGAGGCCGACGGCGCAGACCTGGCCTTTGTTTGCGGGGTTTTTCTTGAAGGCGGCGAGCTGGGCGTCGGCGAGGGCTTCGCCGCAGAGGGCGAGCAGCCAGAGGGCGGCGCCGGCGTATTCGAGCGGATGGAGCACCGGGGAGGGATTGAGCGAGGGGAGGAGAAAGGCGACGGCGAGGAGGACGACGGACGCGGCCTGCATTTGAAAAAACCAAAACATTTTCGAGACGAAGTTGGCCGCCCAGTTTTTGCGGAGTTGGACGTAGCGGCCGTCCTCGGTGGGATGGTGGCCGATGACGCGGATGGCGAGGTGCGTACCGAGGCGGAGACTCCAGACGACGGCGAGGGCGGCGAGCAGGGCGCGGCGCACGGGCCAGCCCGGACCGCCGAGGGCGTAGAAGGCGGCGAGGGCGCCGAACGCGTAGGACCAAGCGATGTCGACGAGGCCGTAGTTATCGAAGCGCCTGGCGACGAGATAAAGCAGAGCGAAGCCGGCGCAGAGCGCGGCGAGGGCGAGCAGAAGAAGGGTGGCGGCGGACATGGACGACGGTGTGAAGCGGTTTCTTTCCTCTTTAGCTTCTGGCTCGGAGTGGGCGCGGCGCGCCGACGAGCGGCGGCCCTAGAGGCTGAGGTTGTTCGCGCGGGTGTGGAGGGTTTGGACGACGGAGATGTTGCGCATGGCGAAGGCGGATTCGCAGTAAGCGAGGTAGTAGCTCCACTTGCGCATGAAACGATCGTCGAAGCCGAGGGCGAGGATCTGCTCGGTGCGGTGGCGGAAATTCTCATCCCACAAGCGGAGGGTGCGCGCGTAGTCGTGGCCGAGATCGTCGATGTGGTGCAGCGTGAAGCCGCCCGAGCGGGAGAGGAGGTCGTTGACGCGATTGAGCGAGAGCAGGAGCGAGCCGGGGAAGATGTGCTTTTGGATGAAATCGATGCCGCGGCGGAATTTTACGTATCGGGAATCTGGACACGTGATGAACTGGAGGGCGAGGAGACCGTCGGGTTTGAGGACGCGGTTCAGGACGGCGGTGAAGTCCGGGAGATAGCGGTGCCCGATGGCCTCCATCATTTCGATGGAGACAATTTTATCGTAGGTGCCCGTGAGATCGCGGTAATCGCGGAGTTGGACGTCGACGCGGTCGGCGAGGCCCGCGGCGGCAATGCGCGAGCGGGCGAGGTCGTATTGTTGTTGGGAAATCGTGACGGTGGTGACGCGGCAGCCGTAGGTTTGGGCGGCGTGGAGGGACCAGCCGCCCCAGCCGGTGCCGATCTCGAGGACGTGGTCGGTGGGGGCGAGGCGGAGGGAGCGGCAGAGGGCGTCGTTTTTCTCGCGCTGGGCTTCCTCGAGGGTGAAGTGAGGGTGGGCGGCCGGCCACTTCGCGGAGGAATACATCATCGACGGGTCGAGAAAGAGCGCGAAGAAATCGTTGGAGAGATCGTAGTGCTCGGAGATGTTGCGGCGGGCGATTTCGCGGGAGTTGGGGCGGAGGAGGTGGCCGAGGCGGTTGGTGTGGCGCAGGAGGTTGAGGGCAAACGACTGGGCGTGTTTTTTCGTGGAACCGGAGAGCGTGGGAGCATCGTCGACGTTGAGGAGAAACCAGGCGACGACGGCGGCGAGGTGGGGTGTCTCCCAGTCGCCGTCGATGTAGGACTCGGCGAAGCCGATGTCGCCAGAGAAGAGACATTTCTTGAAGAAGGCGTCCCGCTTCACACGAATGAGGGCGAACGCAGGGAGGGCGAGTGGCAGCGTGAGCTGGACGGCGGCGGTGTGGGTACCGAGCTCGTGCGAGGTGCCGTCGGGTAGCTCGATGCGGAGGTGACCGCGCGTCATCGCGGCGAACGAGCGCAGGACGGCCGTGCGGTAGAAACTGGGTTTGGCGCGGTCGGCGAAATCGGCGGTGGCGCTGGCGGAGGACGGATTGGGCGGCTCGGAACTCATAGTGCTTCGGACGGGTGGGCGGATGAAAGGGTGGTGGCGGATCGGGCGATGGAGGAGTGGGGGCGGTAAAGAGCGCGTTGGTCGGCGGAGCGGGCGGATTTGGCGAACCACGGGACGCGTTTGCACCAGAGGAGGGCTGCGTGGAGGTGGATGAGGGCGATGATGCGGAGGGTCAGTGCGGGGTACTTCAGCGTAAACCACGCCAAGCGCCCGCCCGTGAGTTCGCTGCGGGGGCCGGCGAGGGTGCTGGTGAGGGTGCGTTCGGTGCCCACGTAGTCGTCGATTTGGATCGAGAGGTTTTTGCCCGGCGTGCGCAGGGTAAAGTCGAAAGCGACGTCGACGTCTGAAAACGGGGAGACGTAGAAGTGTTTGGGGGTGCGGAGGGCGAAGGTCGCTCCTCCGGCGCGACCTTCGTCAGTGGAAGGATGAAAGTGGGAAGGTGAAGGGGTGGCGTTGGTGCGGGTGGCGGGACCAAGGACGTAGGGCTTCATCTCCTTGAAGGTATTCGTCACTTCTGACAGCGCGGCGACGGGGGTGCCGGTGCGGTCGTAGCAGAAATAAAACGAAACGGGGTTAAAGAGATAACCGAAGACGCGCGGGAGGGTGACGAGAACCACGCGGGCGCCCGTGAGGTCGAGCGTGGGCGACGAAGCGGCGAGGTGGGCGAGAACGCGGGATTTTAGATTTCCGGTTTCGGATGTTCGCTGGGGGGGCGGAGCGGCGCACGTGGCGGGTGGGAGCGGGGGGTGGTGGAGGGCTTCGCCGGTGGGGAGGTAGTCGCCGTCCCGGAAGGAGTAGAGGTTGCGACGGTTGAACGAGAACAGCGCCAGGGTGCGGTGGAGCAAGGGGAGTTCGTCAAGATCGATGGCGAACAGGAAAATCCGGTAGAGAAAGCGATGCGGACGCGGCGAAAAACGCGCGTGCATAACAGAGCATTCGTAGAGACAGGAATTCATTCGGCCGCAGGTCATGCAGATGCCTGTGCTACGACCAAGAAGCGAGCACAGATGCCGTGTCTACGAACAGAAAGCGAGATCGGATGCCTTTTGACGAAAGGGGCTCGCGAGGGCTCTGCTAGCCGCCCCACGGGTCGCGGCCGAGGAGCTGTTCGCTGAGGCGGACGGCGCTGAGGAGGCCGTCTTCGTGGAAGCCGTAGCGTTGCCAAGCGCCGGCGAAATACGTGTGGGTCGTGGTGCGAGCGGCGAGGTTGAGGGCGGGAATGTCAGCTTGGGCGCGGACGGCACCGAGGCTGAAGAGCGGGTGCTCGTAGTGGATCCGGCGGAGCACGCGGTCGGGGGCGATCGACTCGGGGCGGTTAATCGTGACGAAATAGTTTTCGCGGTCAGAGACGCCCTGGAGTTTATTCATCCAGTAGTGGGTGGCGGTGGAGACGGGGACGAGCGAACCATCACGGGCTGGAAAGCCGGTGCCACCCGCACCTGCCACGTCGCGGGACGAGCTGATTTCGTAGTTCCAAGCGGACCAGGCGAGTTTGGTGCGGGGCATCACGGAAGCATCGGTGTGAAGGGTCGCGATATTGGCCTGGAATTTGAACTCGCGGAGGAGGCTCGCTTCGTCGTGGGTGGGGTTGACGATGAGGCGGAGCGCTTCGTCGCCGTGGCAGGCGAGGATGACGTGGTCGAAGGCGTGGGCCTCGCCGCTTGCGGTCATCACGGTGACGCTGCGAGGGGTGCGGATGACCCGGGTGGCGGCTTGGCGGAGGTGCAAGCGGTCGCGGAAAGGGACGGTGATTTTTTCGACGTAGGTTTTGGCGCCGCCGTCGACGGTCCACCACTGGTGTTGAGTGGAGAGGCCGAGAAAGCCGTGATTGTGAAAGAAGCGCAGCAGCGAGGTGGCGGGAAAGGCGAGCATTTGCTCGGGCGGGGTGCTCCAGACGGCGGAGCTCATGGGCACGAGGTAGAGATTAAAAAAATCTTCGCCGTAACCGCGGCGGCGTACGTAGTCGCCCAGGGTTTCGTTTTGAGTGGCAGGATCGTTGAGGGCGGCGACGGCTTCGCGGTTGAAGCGGTTAATCGCAGCGAGCATCCGATAGAAACGCGGGCGGAAGAGATTGCGGCGCTGGGCGAAGAGGTGGTTGAGAGAGGAGCCGGCGAATTCGAGCCCCGTATCGGCGTGACGCACGCTGAACGACATATCGGTCTTCTTGATCGGGACGGCGAGCTGGGTGAAGAGGCGGGTGAGGTGCGGGTAGGTCACCTGGTTGAAGACCATAAAACCGGTGTCGATGGGCACGAGGCGGCCGGTGCCGGGCTCGGGGGCGGTGACGGTATTGGTGTGGCCGCCGGCGTAGTCGTTTTGTTCGAACAGGGTGAGGTCGAAGTGACGGTGGAGAAAATTGGCGCAGCCGAGCCCGGCGATACCGGTGCCGATAATGGCGAGAGAGGGCATGGGTGGAAGGAAGGACCAAGGACGAATGACCAAGGACCAAGGGAGGGTTGCTACGTGCGGTGGTTGCGGGTGGACGCGAGTAGATGCAGGTCGGCGGGCGTGAAGACCGCCTCCAGTCCAGAACCCACAGCCCAGATTCGAAAAATAAAAAAGGCCGGTCGTGTGACCGGCCCGCTGGAGAAAGGGGAGCGAGCCGGAACAGCTTACGCGCTCGGAGCGGCCGGGGGCGGATTGGTTTTCGTCATGTTGTGCGTTTCCTCGGTCATGTCCCGGTGGATGGCGGGGGCGTCGGCTTTTTTCGGGACGGTGGCCTGTGCGGCGGCGGCGGTCGCAACCGCGAAGGCGGCGGCGGCGGGGACGACTTTCTTGAGGGAGGAGAATTCGGGATGGACCAAGGCGGCGCGTTCGGCGGCGGCGATAGAGGAGGCGTGTTCTGCGCGGCTACCCTCGTCGAGGATGGATTGGGGCACGGGTTTCAGGCCCCAGATGAAGCCGGTATAGGACAAGAGCTTCAGGCCGTAGTAGGTCGGATCAATCTCCCACCAATAAAACCCGTTGCGGGTGCAGCTCTGGAAGCGGTGGTGGTTATTGTGCCAGCCCTCGCCGAGCGTGATGAAGGCGAGGATAGCGCTGTTGCGCGAATCATCGTCGGTCTTGAAGCGGCGTTTGCCCATGAGATGGGCCATGGAGTTAATACAACCGGTGCCGTGGAAAAGGACGGTCGTGCTGATGAAAAAGCCCCAAACCAGCAGCTGGCCGCCCGTCGTGCCGAGCGAGGGGGCGTAGAGCTCGAGCAGCCAACCGGTGCCGAAGAGCGAGAGGGCGAAGGCGACGGGGACGACGAGGTCGAAGCGGTTGAGCCAAACGAGCTCGGGGAACTTCGCGAGGTCCTTGATCTTGGTATAATCCGTGGGGAAATTGCGACGACTGGTAATCCAGCCGATCTGCGACCACCAGAAACCGTGGACGTGGGGAGAGTGGGCGTCGTCGGCCTCGTCGGAGTGAAGGTGGTGATGACGGTGGTGGTAAGCCCACCAGAGCGAGCCGCGTTGCACGGTGGTGCCAGCGCAGAGGGCGAGGATAAATTGGCCAAACCGAGACGTACTGTAGGTTTTGTGGGAGAAGTAGCGGTGGTGGATGCCGGTGACAAAAAACATCCGAATGAAGTAGAGTGCCACGGCGGTCCAGATCGCGACTGGGCTGACGCCAACCCAGAACGCAGCCAAGCAGCCCGTGTGCAGAAAGACGAAAGGCATGACGCGGACCCAATCCACTCTGTCGGGTTCGGCGCGCATCTTCTCGGCGCCGTCTGGACAATAATCTGAGTCAATCCACTGGCTGAGGGCGGTCGCGACGCGACGCAGAGCGGACACGGGTTGGGTTTTGGAGGATGCGGACATGCAATTAAGGTCATTAACGGACAGTATGTCATCGGTGCGTGCAAGCTGGGTTTCCGGAAATTCCTCCGCATTTTTTGGCAGGTTACGTGTGCGTGACGGAGCGGTATCCCGGTTGACGGCTTGGCATAGGCCCTGCTCCCTCCGCCTCGCTTTCTTAGAACGTTGAATGTTCTTTGAATTTCGTCTGACCCGATCGTTTGCGGGCGGATGCTGTCATTGCGGTGCTGCGTGGCGGTGAGGATCACGCCGACCGCTGATTTCTGTTACCTCGAACCCACGATTTGGCCGGGTGGCGCGCAAGCGTTGCCTAGCCGAAACCACCCGAGTGTGTGCCGTGCTTCATGCGCGGCGGGCGCGGAGGTGTTTAACCCGATAGTAAAGCTACAGAAATCAAACTCTCCGCCTTATCCGCGGAGTTTAATACCATGAAAGCAGTCAAGAAACTCGCCGTCCTGTTCAGTCTGGTCGCGCTTAGCTCCGTCGCCGCATGGGCGAAGACGGAAGAGCAGACCTATCTCGACACGTGTCGTAAGGGTCCGGATGTGCCGGTTCCGCTCGCTGTGGTTCGTCCCAGCGTCGGTCCGGAATATGTCGGCACCACGGTGCAACTCGAGTTCGTCGTGGACGTGACGGGAAAGCCCGCCGGTTTCATCGTGAAGTCCACTCCGGACTCCATGGTGGCTACGGCGGTCACGGATGCGGTGAAACAGTGGCGTTTCACGCCTGCGATGAACAATGGTGTGGCGGTGGCGACGAAAGTGTCGCTGCCGATCCGCTTCGTTGATGATTCGGTGGCGGGGACGCGCTGAGCAGGGCGTCAGGAAAACATAATCAGGAAATCACCAGGGGCGCTCTCTTTTCGGGGGGCGCCCCTGCTTCTTTGAGGGTGCGCGAACTATTGTGGGGTGCGCGAAAGATTCGCGGGTTGAACGGGCCCACGTCGGAGATCGCACCAGCATCGGGCGAAAAGAATCAGCGATCATCGGCTCCGGGCGTAGCAGAGTCGGTCGCCACGAGCGCGGTGAGGAGGAGCAAAATAATGACGGCAGGGAGCATGGCTGGGCGAAGGTCGGTATCCAACAGGTCGGTATGAAATGGACGACGGTGGAATGTTTCCCCGAAAACGGACTGCCCTGGCGGTCGGTGAGCATCCGCTGGAAAACAGTCCGACCGGAGGTCAGTGACCGCCTAGCCGAAGGGTCGAGGGCGGGTGCCACCAACCCCAGCGAGTAGAGGCTGGTCGGTTGGCTGGCGCTGGCCGCTACTTGGGCGTCAACCGAGCAGTTGCGTTACCATCGCGTGGATCATGCGGGGTAGGTCGTAGGGGAAGCGCGCGGTGATCAAATTGCCGTCGACGACGCAGGGCTCGTCCAGCACCGTGGCGCCCGCATTGGCGAGGTCGGGGTGGATGTTCCAGACGGCGGTGGCCTTGCGGCCTTTGAGAATGCCCGCGCTCACCATCACCCATTGGCCATGACAGATCGCGCAGGTCGGTTTGCCGGCTGTCCACATCTCGCGGACAAACGCCTGCGCTAGCGGATCGGCGCGCAGCGCATCGGGATTCCAGCAGCCGCCCGGGAAAATGCAGGCGTCGTAGTCGGCCACCTTGGCCTCATCGAGAAAGCGGTCGATCTTGAGCCAGCCGGCGTTTTCCATGAGCCGGATTGCGAGTACGTGGGTGGCGCACTGCGCCGGAAAACGCAGGCCGAGCGTCGGATGAAATTCGCCAATGCGCGGTGACACGACCTGCACCGTCGCCCCGTGCTCGGTGAGCCACCGGATCGATCCGGTGATCTCCACTTCCTCGACACCGTTGGTGCAGCAGATCGCAATGGTCTTGCCCTTCAGCAGCGCGGAGTTGGACGGCGGATCAAAAAGAAAATGGTGCAGCTCGCGGTTCAATGCGCCGTCGGCCGTGGTGAGCAGCTCGGTCGAAATCGACGGTACGAGCGCCGGAGTCATCAAAGTCTGGGCTCGCAGCAGAGCGGCGTTGCGCAGAGGAGCGGAGTCGGAGGAAGCGTTCATGGAAAAGTGGCGGTGAGTGGAGGCTCGCGGCGGTAGACTGGCAAGGCCGGCAAAAGGCTCGCGGGCCTGAAAATGTCAATGAGGCCAGCGTGGGGTAGGCCGCGTCCATTCAGCGTGCCAACCCACCTCAGAATTCTGTGAAATCCGGTCGCTTCGCCTCCTGCACGCCTACGCCACGATCCATCGGAACAGCGGAGGAAAGATGATCACGATCACCGCCGCCCACACCGCGTAAACCGGCATGTAGGCCGTCTGCCACCGTTCAAGGTTTTGAAACGATCCGCGCCCGATCAAAAACCGGACGGAGAGCACGGCGGACCCCGCCAAGTTGACCAGCAGAATGACGTTTTCACCGAGCGCAGCCACGCGGTTGGGGCTGAACCCGAATTCGCTGATGCGCGCACCCATGGCCCACAAAGCGACCGCGTCGGCCAGCAACGCACCGACCACCAAAACGACCTGCACCCCATCGAACACCCCCGGCGGCGCCTGCGGGTCGCGCGCGGAGATCGAGTACACCAAGAGACCCAGCACCACCACGAGGAGCAGATCGAAGCCGATGAGCATCTCTCGCTCAATGGCGACGCCCCGTCCCGACCACAGCAGCGTTACCAAAAACGCGACCAGCATGGCGGCGAACAACGGCGTGAAGAGACGCGTCAGCATCGGTGCGAGACTTTCCCTTACGCCCTGTTTGGCCTCGACCAACCAGGAGGCGATCACGACTGCCCCGGCCGCGCCGCACGGCAACAGCCACGATTGGAAGAACGGCCCGGGATCGATCCCGATGCTCGTAAACGTGAGTGCCATGAACGCGCAGAGTACCCCGCCGCCGAGCGCGATCAGCACGAAATAGATGAAGAGCTCGCCCGAAAACCGAATGAAGTCCATGCGACCGCTCACCTGATTCCACCGACCGCCGGCGTAAGCGATCCCCACGCCCAGCCAGAGCACGATCGGCAGGTGCAACGCCGTGAGCGGCTCGAAGCCGCGGGCCGAGCCGAACGCGGGTAGGTTGGCGAAAACCACTGCCCCGGCGAACGCCCCGGCCAGCCAGCCGACCGTGCGCATCGCGAGCCGTCGTTTCCAGACGAAGTATCCAATCAGACAGGACAGCACGAGGAGACTGGCGTTGCGCAGGTAGAAGCTTTTGTCGGCGTCGTCCGTGATCGAAATCCCGAAGAGCTCCGGCAGCTTAATCACCACGCCTGCCAGCACGGCGAAGCCGAAGGCGACGATCGCGTCCTTGCGCGCCGCCGCGCGGCGTTCGACGGAATCGGTCGGGGCTACGACGAGCTGCTTCCAAACGTGATCGGAGCGCTCGCGCGCGAACTCCCGCGATCCCGTATCGACGCTACTCATACGCAGCACCGCCACCAAAAATGCTTCCTCGGTGGCCAGCCCGGCGCGGCTGAGGTCCGCGATCTGCGCGCGGAGTTGGCCTTCCAACGTCGCGACCTCGCCGGCTTGGCGGACTGACCGGCGGCGCACGGTGCTCCGCCATTGAGCGATCTGCTCCTCGAGTGATGCTGGAGAATGTTGGTCGGTCATGGCTTCGTTTCCAATGGACACCGTTGACCGCGCATCGCTGGCGACCGTGGGTAAATGAGTCAACCGCGCGGCTGCCCTCGATCCCGCAAAACGCTGGTCTTTCTTCCTGCCATTCCCCTCGCCTAGGGCGCACGCCTGTGCCTCGCTTCTAGTTTCCTGTGAACGATCCGCTGCTCGTCAACGACCTCCATTCGGCGCTCAATCCCACTCGGGTCGCGTGCGTCCTCGCGCCCAGGGGAACAGCTGAAATTTCCGCTGCGGTCCACGCCGCAATTGCCGCCGGCGCACAGCTCGCGGTCAGCGGCGGTCGCCACGCCATGGGCGGGCAACAATTTGGCACCGGCACGTGGCTCCTTGATTTGCGCGGCCATTCCTCGATCCGGCAATTCGACGCCCGACGTGGCCTCGTCACCGTGGACGCTGGGATCGAATGGCCCGCCCTGATCGCCGGATGCGCCGCGCTCCAATCTCCGGACGCCGCCACCACGTGGGGCATCCGCCAAAAACAAACCGGCGCCGACCGTCTCACGCTCGGCGGTGCCCTCGCCGCGAACATCCACGGTCGTGGCCTTCGACTACCGCCCATCGTCGGTGACGTCGAGGCGTTCACTCTCATCGGTCCCGACGGTCTCGCGCGCCCCTGTTCACGTGACGAAAACGCCGACCTCTTCCGCCTCGCGATCGGCGGCTACGGGTTGTTCGGCGTCATCGCCGAGGTGACGCTCCGCCTCATGCCGCGGGTGCCCGTGCAACGCAGCGTGGAGATATTGACCCTCGACGAACTCGTGCGCGTGCCCGAAGAGCGCGACACCACCGACTGGCTTTTCGGCGACTTCCAATATTCCATCGATGAAAAATCGCCCGACTTCCTGCAACGCGGCGTGTTCTCGGCCTACCGTCGATGCGACGAACCGCCCGCAGAACTCGCCGCCCCGCGCCAGTTGCGTGAGTCCGACTGGGAGGAGCTGCTGTGGCTCGCCCACACTGACCGCGCGAAAGTCTGGGAAGTTTACTCCGGCTTCTACCGCGCCACGCACGGTCAACGCTACTGGAGCGACACTCATCAGCTCAGCGTTTACCCCGATCACTATCACACCGCGCTCGACCGCCGCCTTGGTTCACCGTGTCCGTGCAGCGAAATGATTTCCGAGCTCTACGTTCCTCGAGGCCTTCTCCGCGAGTTTATGGGCCGGGCCGGCGACTTGCTCCGCTCCGGCGAAACGCCCGTCATCTACGGCACCATCCGGCTCATCGAGCGCGACACCGAGACCCTGCTCGCGTGGGCGCGCGAACCGTGGGCCTGCATCATCTTCAATCTCCATTGCGAACACACCCCCGCCGGTTTGGCGCGCGCCGCTGCCGCCTTCCGGGCCCTGATCGACTTGGCGCTGGCCCTCGGCGGCAGTTATTACCTCACCTACCACCGCTGGGCCAACCGCACCCAAGTCGAGGCTGCCCACCCACGTTTCCGCGAATTTCTCGCCGAGAAAAAAGCTCGCGACCCCGGCGAGATCTTCAGCAGCGACTGGTATCGCCATCACCGCGATCTTTTCGCCGCCCCGTGAAGCTCCACGAGCCCGCCACATTTTGGACCGACTGCGCGCTCGCCCTGTGGAGCGCTGGACTCGGCGGCGCGCTCGCCCGCCACGCGCCCTCACCGTGCCCGGAGACCCTTGGCTGGTGGATCGGCGGCTTCGCCACATCGGCCCTCGCCGCTGCCGCCGGCGCTGTTCATCACGGGCTGGGCCACACCTTGCCACCGTCGGCCAACCGCCTCTGCTGGCACCTCGCCTTACTCAGCCTCGTCGCCACCGGTCTGTGTCTGATTCAAGTCGCAGCGACGACCGCCCTGATAGGTACCGTCCTCGTTTTGGCGAAATTTGCCGCGTGGATCATCGCCGCGCTCTTTGCGTATGCCACCCTGCGCACGGGTCGGTTCTCCACCGCGATCTGGGCCTACGGTCTTGGCCAGTTGCTGGTGCTGGCCGCTGCTATTTACGCCCGCGATGCGCATTCGCCCGACCATTTTGTTTGGCTCGCCGCAGCCGTGGCGACTTCAGCCTTGGCGGCCATCGGGCAACACCAACGCATCGGCCTAAGCCTGTGCTTTAACCACAACGATCTCTACCATGTCATCCAGTTCGTCGCCCAAGGTTTGTTTTATCTCGGAGCCGCAACGTGGCGGTGAGGGCGCGTGGCCGCCGGCCTTGTCCGCTCATTATTTCGAAAACGCAGCCGTTCGTAAAATCGCCGCGCCCGCTCGTTACTTTCCCAGCCGCCTCCCGACCCGCGTGACCGCGCCAACCGAATGTCCGTCCTACTTCCCGCTGGCTAACGCGCGCTCCAGCCGCTCGGCGATTTGGCCGCGGTTTACTGGCTGCACCAACCACGCATCGACACGCGCCGTGAGCTCCGAGCCGGGGGACAGCAGGATCGCCTTGCCGGCGCGCGTGAACGGCTCGGCCATCGTGCCCGCCAATTCTGGATACCGCCCGGTTTGCAGCCTCACTTCGATGCCGTCAGTCATCATGACATCCGCCCGACCGGCGATGATTTCTTGGAAGATGCTGCGGTTGTCAGGATGCAGCACGATCGTCGCGCGGGTGATTTTTTCCCGCGTGAAGCGCTCGTTGGTGCCGCCGGGATTCACGATCACGCGCACGCCGGGTTGATCGATTGCTTCGAGGGAGGAGAATCGCGCCGCGTCTGCTCGCCTTGCGATCGGTGTCTTGCCGTCGAAGAGATACGCCGCGGAAAAATCCGCCAGCCGCTGTCGCTCTGCGGTGATGCTGATGCCGGAGGCCGCGAGGTCGAAACGTCGCTGGCCCAAATCGTCCATCAACGTCGGCCAACTCGTCCGCACAAACACGACGCTGACGCCCCACGCTTTCGATAGATCCTGCGCCAACGCGATGTCGAGGCCCCGCAGTTCACCCCCGCGATCATCCGAAAACGGCGCGTAATCGCCGGTGGTGCCGACCCGCAGGACGCCGACGCGCTGCAACGTGGCCCACGTCGGAGCGGCGGTGAGGCGGAGCGCACTCAGCGCCCGCGTGAGTTCGGCGAGCAAGTCCTCCGTCGTCCCCGGCCGGCGCAGCCGGCTGGCGACCTGCGAGTGCAGAGTGGGGATCGGCCTAGCGGCCAGCGCCGAGCTTGCCAGATAAACGGCCGGCAACAATTCCCGGCCGAGGACATCGAGCGCGGGCCGCAGCACCGTCACGAGATCGCGGGCTGCCGGTGGGGGCTCCGCGCCCGTGCGCCAGCGTTCGAAGCAGTGCGCCTGCACCGCGCGCGCCAGCCGGATCTGGACGGAGAAAAACGCGCGCGCCGCCACGCCGTCCAGATTCATCGCCTGCGCGTCGGCCACGGATTGATCGAGCACGACATTTTCCCGGGCCGGATCTGCGATCGGCTGTTGCTGCTGAAATTTTATCGCGGCCACCTCCGGCATCAGCGCCAGCCGCCGATCGATCAACGCGACCACGCGGTCGATTAAATCGGTCTCGCTGACAAACTGCGGCCCGGCAGCCAGGCGGCCGGCCAACACCACTCCACCGAGCAACAGCCACCCGTAGCGGCAACATTTCCGGAGCGCGGAGGTGGGCGTGGCGATCATCATCAATCAACAGGCATGCCCGCAATGGGCGGTCATCGGCAAGCCGCGACTCGTTGGGGGGCCGTGCTGCGCGCTGTGCGGTTTCACGCTCGTTCCCGCACCTGCAAACCGCGTCGGTGGGCGGACCCGCGAGACCCCAAACCCTAAGCCGTTTTTCCATTTCAACGCCGCCGAATTTTCCGCCGCTGTTTTTGCGCGTTTGTTGTAGCGCTCCGCGTTCACGTCGGGAAACTCCCCGGCCATGAGCTCTCCCCGCATCGCGTTTCTCGGCCTCGGTCTTATGGGCGGCGGCATGGCCCGGCGGCTCCTCGGCGCCGGATTTGCCGTCACGGTCTTCAATCGCACCCCGGCCCGCGCCGAGCCACTCGCGGCGGCGGGCGCCCGCGTGGCCGGTTCGCCGCGGGAAGCGGCGGCAGGCGCGGAGGTGGTGTTTTCTATGGTGGCCGATGACGCAGCCTCGCGCGCGATGTGGCTCGGCCCCGATGGCGCGATTGCCGGCGCGGCGCGCGGTGCGGTGCTCGTCGAGTGCAGCACGCTGACCGTCGCGTGGGTGCAGGAGCTGGCGCAGGCCGCGGCTGCGGCCGGGGCCGAATGTATCGATGCCCCCGTGACGGGAAGTAAAAATCAGGCGGCGGCCGGCGAGCTTAATTTTCTCACTGGCGGCAATGCTGCCGCGCTGGAGACGATCCGCCCCGCGCTCAACGCGATGGGCCGCAGCGTCACGCATCTCGGCCCGACGGGCAGTGGTGCGCTCCTGAAACTGATCAATAATTTCCTCGCCGGCGTGCATGTCGCGGCGACGGCCGAGGCCGTGGCGTGGATCGAGCGCACGGAGCTCGACCGTGCGCAGGCGATCGCATTTCTCAGCGACAGCGCGGTGGGCAGTCCTGTGACGAAGACTGTCGCCGCGCGGATGTGCGCGCCGGATTTCACACCAAATTTTTTCCTGCGTTTGATGGCCAAGGATCTCGGCTATGCCAGCGGCGAGGCCGCGAAGGCGGGACAGCAGCTCACGAGCGCGGCGATGGCGCGGGACGTTTTTCAGCGTGCTATTGCGGCCGGACACGGTGACAAAGATATGTCGGCTGTCGTCGAGCCCTTGCGACGGCGCTAGCGTCAGTCCGCTTCTCCCCCTCCAAGAATTCCATGCCCCCCGAAAATCCCTTTCCTGCCCCTTCCGGTCAGCGCGCCACGCGCACCCGCTACATGGTCGTCGCCTTCGCGATCGTGCTCGCCGTGATCCAGTACATCGACCGCGTCGCGATCTCGCAGGCGAAAGACGGCATCACGAAGGACATGGGATTTACCGACGTGCAGATGGGCGCGATTTTCGCGGCCTTTGGCCTGTCGTACGCGCTGTTTGAAATTCCCACCGGCTGGCTCGGTGACAAGATCGGCGCGCGCAAGGTCCTCGTACGCGTGGTGCTGTGGTGGTCGTTTTTCACGGCGGCCACCGGTTGGGCGTGGAGCTACGGCTCCATGTGGATCACGCGCTTCCTCTTTGGCGCGGGCGAGGCGGGCTGTTTCCCGAATCTGACCAAGGCGTTCAGTACCTGGCTACCGAAAGACGAGCGCACCCGCGCGCAGTCGCTGATGTGGATGGGCGCGCGGTGGGGTGGGGCGTTCACGCCGCTGCTCGTGGTGACGGTCATGGCGTTTGTGAGTTGGCGCATGGCCTTTCAGATCTTCGCTGCCCTCGGCGTAGTTTGGGCGATCGTGTTTTGGCGCTGGTTCCGCGACAACCCCAAGGACCACAAGGACGTCAATGCCGCCGAGCTCGAACTGCTGAAGGAGAACGCGCAAAATGTTGACGGTCACGGGAACGTCCCTTGGCGCAAGCTCGTGACGCGCCCGAGCATGTGGCTGCTGTGGGGCCAGTATTTTTGCCTGAGCTATGGCTGGTATTTTTTTGTCACGTGGCTGCCGGACTACCTGAACACCAATGGCCGGCCGATTCTCTCCAACGCCTTCCTGAGCTGGCTCGCCACCCAGATGGAGGGAATCGTGCGCGCCGATCTGATTCAGCCGGTGCTCAAGGCCGTGCTCGCGGGCGTGCCGCTTTTCTTCGGCGGTTTCGGCTCCCTGGTGGCTGGCGTGATCGCGAGCCGGCTGATTGCCAGGGGCAGTCGCGTGGTGACCGTGCGACGCTCCTTTGGCTTCATCGGATTCGCGGGGGCCTCCGGCCTGTTGATGCTTTCCTTCTACATCAAAGACCCGTTGCTCGCGATGCTCTCGATGGGCATGGCGAGTTTCTGCAACGACCTCACGATGCCCGGCAGTTGGGCGACCTGCATGGACATCGGCGGTAAATACGCCGGGACGGTCTCCGGGAGTATGAACATGATGGGCAATTTTGGCGGCATGGCCGGGCCGTTCGTGGTCGGCCTCGTATTGGCGGCCACGACCGTCACGACGGCGACGGGCACGACCAAGAACTGGGAGCTGATCTTCGCCATTTCGTCGGTCATCTATTTCCTCGGAGCGTTTTTCTGGCTCTTCATTGATCCGGTGACTCCGCTGGAACCGGATCGTGACGAGAACGAGACGCAGGTCGCGTGGGCGAAGCGGTAGGAACTCCTTCGCAGAGTCCCCGTTTTCCGGACGAAGGCCGGCCCGACCTGAGTCGTGGCCTTCGCTAAATCAAACCGGCCTGCCGCCGCCGCCGGCCATCCAGAGGTGAACCCTTGACGGCGGTCCATGCGGGGTGAACGGGCGTGAGCGTGCGAGCCGCATGTATCCGGGTTCGTAGCACCGGCTGCAGCCGGACTCTGAAACGCGTTCGCCGCCGCATTCCGGCTGAAGCCGATGCTACGAACGCGATCCCGGGGGGTGGCGCCACCTCACACGATCTCTTTTTCGCGCGTGAGCCGCTCGGCAAACGCGGCGGACAGTTCGTTGGCCAGCCGGCCATTCATCAGCTCCAGCGCCTGCGGCGCGTGCGTGCTCGACTCGCGTTTGCCACAACTCGAAAGCAAATCGGGTTGGTCAAACGTCTCCATGAACGGCAGCCGCAAATTTCGTTTTGCGATCAGATAGACCGAGCGGCGGTTGTGTTCGGTGGAGTCTTTGGTGACGGCCCACTGCGAGGGTTTGTAGAGCAGCTTCACCTGTTCCTCGTCCACGGGGACCATAATACTCTCGCCGCCGCGCTTCGGGTTGAGCTGGCCGGAGATGGCGAGCATGGCATCGCGGACTTCTTCAGCCGCGAGCCGGCGCGCCCGCACGTGCCAGAGCAGGCGATTCTCGGGATCGAGGCGCGTCGCCGCCGCCGCGCGGGGCGAGTGTGACGACTGGCGGTAGGTGTTGCTCAACACGATCAGGCGGTGCAGGGGTTTCGCTTTCCAGCCGCCGGCGACGAACTCGCGCGCGAGCCAGTCGAGCAACTCGGGGTGGCTCGGGCGGTCGCCGTTCTGGCCAAAATCGTTCGGCGTCTTGACGAGGCCGGTGCCGAAGTGGTGCTGCCAGATACGATTCACGGCGACGCGGGCGGTGAGGGGTTGCGCGGGCGTGGTGAGCCAGCGCGCGAGCGCGGTGCGCGGAGCGGCGGTGTCGGCGGGCAGTTCGGGCAGATCGTCGCTCACGAGCACAGTCGGCGGGCGTGGCGCGACGGGCTCGCCTTTGTTGTCCCAGTCGCCGCGCTTGAGCACGTGGATGGGTGTACGCTTCGCGGGTTCGTTGCGGATGCTGAGGATCGACGGCGGTGCCGGCGGGAGCGTGGCCTCGAGGTCGCGAATCTCTCGCGTCACGCGCTGGCGATCGGCGCCCTGCAGATTTTCCAACATGCCGCGGAGTTCGTCGAGTTGGGTGTTGAGTGGTTTCCATTTCGCCTCAAACGGCGCGCGCTCCGCCGGCGGCAGAAGTAAGACGCTGTGTTCCTGCGTGGCGGAAAAATACGCCTGCAAGCGGTAATAGTCTTTCTGCAAGATCGGATCGATTTTGTGGTCGTGGCAACGGGCGCAGCCGACGGTCAGCCCGAGGATGGCGGAGCCGACGATGTCGGTGCGCTCGATGAGGACTTCGTTGCGGCTGACGGCGACGTTTTGGTTGCCGGCATTGCGGCGGACCGCGCCAAAGCGGTGGAACCCCGCGGCGGTTGCCAGCTCGGGATCGTCGGGCGCGATTTCGTCGCCGGCGATTTGCTCGGTGAGAAACTGGTTGAACGGTTTGTAGCGGTTCAGCGAGTCGACCACGTAGTCGCGGAAGCGCCAGGCATCCGGAAGACTGCGGTCATACTCGAAGCCCTCGGTCTCGGCGAAGCGCACCACGTCGAGCCAGTCGCGCGCGAAATGCTCGCCGTAGTGCGGACTCGCGAGCAGGCGATCGATGACGCGCTCGTAAGCGTCGGCAGATTTGTCGGCGAGGAAGGCCATCGCTTCCTCCGGTGTCGGCGGCAGGCCGGTGAGATCGAAGTAAACGCGGCGGAGGAGCTCGGTCTTGGTCGCAGCGGGGGCGGGCGCGAGGGTGTGCGCCTCCAGCTTTGCGAGCACGAAACGATCCATGGGGCCGGCGGGCCACGCGGTCTGTTTCACCGTGGGCGGCGGGGCGGCTTTCACTGGCTGAAACGCCCAGTAGCCGCGAGCCTGTTGTGGATCCGTGGCGGGGTTGAGCGGCTTCGCCTCGGCACTGCGCGGATCGGGCGCGCCCATGTGGATTCAGCGTTCGAAATCCGCGATCACCGCGGCGGGGAGCTTTGGTTTCTCCGGCGGCATCTGCAGATCGGGGTCCTCGTGGCGGATGGCTTGGAGCAGGAGGCTCTTGGCGTCGCCCGCGACGAGGGCGGGGCCGGTGCTGCCGCCGGTGAGCAGGCCGGACTTCAGATCGAGGCGGAGATCTCCGCGCAGTTTCTTCGCTTGGGCAGAATGGCAGTCGTAGCACTCGGCGCGGAGGACGGGCTCGATTTTTTCGCGGAAGAAGGTGTGGCCGGCCTCGAGCTCCGGCGTGGCGTGGGCGGGCAACGCGAGCGCGGCTGCGCACGCGAACGCGAGCGCGTGGGCGGTGAGGCGAGGTGAGGCGGAAGCGTGCACGGGGCGTGGGGGAGCGCGGGAAAACCGTGGTGCGCGGCTGTGGCCTGCGCAAGCAGCGATGCTCAGGAAAGTCAGAGGCGGCGCTCCATCGCGGTGGCCCGCATAAATCACCCCTCCCCGGAAATATTTTTTTATCGCAGAGCGCACCGAGGTCGTACCCAGCGTTCACAGCGCCCATCTCGCTGGCCAGGCTCCGTGTCCTTGTGGCTGGGCTCCGTGCCCTCTGGGACTGCGGCCTTGGATTTATTCGGGTGTGAATTCACCGGCGTCGGGCCGCGCGAAACTGCGGGTTTGCTTCCGCAGAATGTCTGCGGTGCGATGGAGCTTACCCCTGATGAGACTACGATGTTTCCCCGATAAATTATCAGCGGTTCACTGTTTTAGTGAACTCCTTGGATCAACCCGTTCGTTCAGCTACCTGAACGTTCCTCACCGCCCTGCTGCTGGCGCCGCTGGCGGCAATTAACGCCGAGAATCTTGCACCCATCCCAGGGCGATGTCCGCCTTGGTTTTATCCCCACGCTTCCCCTTAACTTCTCCCGGCTCAACGCCTCCGCGGATCCCGTGTCTTGATCGAATCCGCGACCCGATTTCAAACCAGTAATCCCCCAAGTCCCATGAAAAAAAATCCGTCGACTACGTATTGCTCCCGGTTGTCGCCCGCACTCGTCCGCCCCTTGCTGGCTGGTCTGCTCTGCCTCGCGTTGGCGGAGCGTCTGCCCGGCCAGTCGGCCCCTAGCTCCCCCGCGGCAGGTGCGACGAGCGCCGTCGTGCTGGACGCTTTCACGGTGAACACCTCGCGCGACGTCGGCTTCGTCGCCAAGGAGTCGCTGGCCGGCGGCCGCATTAATAGTGATCTGCGGGACACCCCCGCGTCCTATTCGGTCCTCACGAAGGAGTTTCTCGAGGCCCTGAATCTGAGCGACATGGTCGAGGCGCAGCAGTGGGCGCCCAACGTGGTCGCGACCCCCGACGACGGGGGCGACTCGATGTTCGGCGGCACGGGTATCTCGACCGTCCGCGGCATCACCGCCAACGCCAGCCAGAAGAACTTCGACAGTTCCGCGCCTTCGCTGCAGGGCGGCATGAACTACGATAGCTTCAATCTGGAGCGCCTGGATTTTGCGCGCGGACCCAATGCGATTCTCTTCGGCGCCGGTGGCATGGGCGGCACGACCAACGCGGTGGGCAAACAAGCGCGGCTCAACCATCGCTCGACCAGCGTCGGGCTCGAAACAGGTTCGTGGTATCACAAACGAGTGACCCTCGATCATAACCAGCCCCTTGGTCGCAAGGTCGCCCTCCGCCTCAACGCCGTCTGGCAGGACGAGCAGGGCTGGCAGGATTACACCTACACGAAGAAATATGGTTTCGCGCCCGCAGTGACGACCGAGCTCACGCCCACGACCCGCGTGACTGCGGCTACCGAATACAGCGAGAGCCAGAGCCAGCAGCCGTTCAGTTATATGACCGAAATGGTCTCGGCCTGGGATGGCGTCACCACTTACTCGGGACAGCAGACGGGCGAGCAGCGGCAGTTTGGCGGCTTCCGCTACACCGAAAACTACTTCGTCTTCAGTCCCAACCTGGGAGCCAATAAGATCGTGAACTGGGCGCGCATGATGCGCACGGGCGGCGCCACCACCAGTCCCACGACCGTCGCCGGTGTTACCGTGCCGGCGGGTTTCGCGAGCGTGAGTTATGAAGGCACGCCGTTCCTTTGGCAGGACAACCGACCCGGGAACATCTTCGACCGCGCCCTCGCCGGAGCCCGCGGACTGGTCATCCCTTCGCTGGAGAAGCCGCAATTCTTCGACAGTGTGGGCAACGTGCAGCGCCTGAAAAATGTGGCGCTGTACGTGGATCAGCGCATCGGCCAGCACATGTTGCTCCAACTCTCGGCCAACCTGACGAAGCGCAAGTCCTGGGGCAACGTCGCCGTGTGGTCCAACACCAGCCGCGTTTACATCGACATCAACCGCGTGCTGCCCACGGGCGAGCCCAACCCCAATCTCCTCGTGCCGTATATCGAGGGCACCTCCCTGGAGCAAAACCAGCAGGTGATCACCTCTCGGAGCCTGCGCGCCTCGCTGGCCTACGTGCGGAACTTCAAGTGGGTCGATCTCAAGTTCAACCTCATCGGTGCCAACGAGACGAACGAGAACGAAAGCACGAAGCCCGTGTATGTGCTGCCGTTGTCGGCCGATACGCGGCGCTGGGGCGCCGTGCTCTCGGATACCTACAAGGTGAACTACCGGCTCTACGCCAACTCGCCGACGCGGGAGCTCAACACGGCTCTGGGGCCGGTCAGTGTGATCGACCCGATCACGAACACCACCCGCGAGGTCACGCCGCGCTGGGTGATGAACTTGGGCCGGCCTGACTCAGTGCAGTTCCGGGACCAAGAGACCAATAACCTGATCGCCGCCACTACGCTGTCGTTCTTCAAGAAGCGCCTGATTCTGCTCGGGGCCAGCCGCTGGGATACGTTCGAGCGGGGCATCAAGTACTCGCGGTGGGCCATGGACTACCCGGCGGACTACAAGGATCCGATGAGCGTGTTCTACCGTCCCCAGGCGCCGGAGGATTACTTTAAGCTCACCTACCAAACCAAGAGCACGGCCGGCCTGGTCACCAACGCGACGCCGCTGCCCGCCACGACGCGGCCGCGGACGGATGGCGTGCCGCAGGCGCAATACGCGAACGACCGCTTCCGCGACGACTTCAATCCGCCCGCGCAGAAGCAAAGCAAGCCGACGACCTCGCTGGGGGGAATCATCAACCTCACCGAGGTCTTCTCGGTGTGGGCCAGCGCTTCGCAGAGCTTCAACCCGGTCGATGGTAATCTCACCATGTTGGATTATTCCATTCCGCCACCGGCGGCGTCCAAGGGACTCGACTACGGCCTGCGCCTCAACCTGCTCAAGGGCCGCGTGGTGGTGAATCTGAGCCGCTATCAGAGCGCGGAAAAGGGCGTGCCGTTCCGCAACAACCAAACGTCGCAGATGAACGACATCAGCAACGTCAACGTCCTCGGCGACAACTCGACCGGCGGCCGCAACAACCGCGGCATGCAGCCGGTGCCGACCGACTACTACGACACGCGCGATTACCGGGCCCAGGGCTACGAGCTGGAAATCGTGGGTAACCTCACCCCCCAATGGCGCCTGACCGCCAACGGTTCACTCGCCGACGCCAAGCAGGAGAACGCCTACGGGGAGTTGCGGCGGTTTGTCGCCACCAACGACACGCTGATGCGACAGATCCTCACTGATGCCGGAGTGACGATCGACTCGAATAACTTCGCCACGCTCACGACGATCGGCTCCCCGGATGGTAACGGTGGCGCCAACTCCTGGAACAACCTGCAGAATTTTCTGCGCAACGTGGTGGCAGGCTCGCAGCACGTGAACCGGTCCACCCCGTATACGGCGAACGTGTACACCGACTACCGGGTTTCGCACGAAAAGCTGAAAGGGCTGCGGCTGGGCTTTGGCCTCCAGTTCCGCGGCCCGCAGGCGATCGGTTATCGCGGTGCAGATACGATCGTCGATCCTGCCAATGCGGCCCGCGCGATCGATGATTCGGCCCGCGATGCCTACACGGTGGTTCGCGCCAAATCCTATTATACCGGTGTCGCCACCGTGGGCTATCCGGTGAAGCTCATGCAGCAGAAGATCGATTTGAATCTCTCGATCTCAAATCTCTTCAACTATCGCGACGTGCAGTACATCGGCACCACGATGCGCCCGCCTGGTGGCAACGTGCTTTCGCCGGCGCGCGTGGCGACCCCGCACACCTTCAGCATCATCGCGCCGCGCGGCTTCAAGCTCGCGGCGAGGTACTCGTTCTGACGCGCGGCCCGCGCTCACCCTCTTAATGGGGACATCATCCCGAAGCCCTCGGTGGCCGGCATTCGGGGCCGGTCAACCCACCGGTTCGGCTTTTCGGAGGGTACCGGCGCTGGCGGCGACGCGGTTCATACGCGTTTCCACCGACCAACCCGTGTCTGGAGGTCGCGATCAAGAATGACCTCGCGGGCATCAATCACACTTTTCTGGAGAAAATCTTTTTTCATAGAGCGCACCGAAGTCCGCACCGAGGTCACGGAGCCCAACACCTGGTCCGCTCTGTGACTGCGGTGGGCTGGGCTCCGTGCCGCCTGTGAAATGCATGGGGTCAAGTGGGGTGTGAACTAGCTAGGCGAGCGACCGTGTTTGGTTACGGTCTGCGTATCCAGCGTCTGACCACAGATGAAATTAACGCGATCGGTGTACGGTGGAGCTGACAGTTGCAACGGCTGGTGGCTGGCGTTGACGACCTCTTCGGAGAAAGTCCGCCGCGGCGATGCCTACGACTTATCCTCAAGATGTCCGGTTTGATGAGCCCGTTGCCAGCAACAGCTACGGTGGCACGGGCATGCTCCCCAAGGGTGCGGTCGGAGTGAAGACCGTGTTCACTGCAGCGGCTTCGTCAGAAAGATCGCTTCGCCGGCGCTGGGTTGGAGGGCGTAGCGCTGGAAACCGGCGGCGGTGTAGGTCCGCAGGGCCCGGTGATTGTGGTCGAGGACCTCCAGCGTGAGTTTGCAGCAGCCGAGCTCGCGGGCCTTGGCTTCGACGGCGGCAAGCAGGGCGCGTCCGGCGCCGCGACCGCGGTGCGTCGGAAGAATGGATACATCGTGCAGGTTCACGAGCGGTTTGGCGGCGAAGGTGGAAAAGCCCAGAAAACACACGGCCACACCCACGGGGTGATCGCCGTCGTAGGCGAGAAAAACGAGCGTCGTGGGATGGGTTCGCAACCCCGGGATGAGGCGTTCGCGCGCGGCGGAGGAAAGGGGAGCGCCATCACCCATCGGGTCGCGTGAATAGGCATCCACCATCGCCAAGACTGCTGCTTGGTGATCCGGTCGGTCCAAGTCCGCCTGCACGGTGCGGAGCGCGGGAGCTGGGGAGAGGGTTGTCATGGGCCGACGCAACACGCCTCGCGTGTCTATGGCGTGCGCAGGACGGCGCGGATGGGGGAGCCTTCGGCGCCGGCGAGTTTGAGCGGGAGACAGATGAGTTCGTAGGTGCCGGGCGCGGCGGCGCGAAGATCGAGGTTTTCGAGGATGATGATATTGGCGGCGTCGAGCCGGTGGTGGATCTGCATCGAGGGGTCGTCGGTTTGATCGACGGAGGGTAGGTCGAGGCCGATCAGGCGGACGCCTTGTGCGCCGAGCCACGCGGGGACATCGGCGGCGAGTGTCGGGATGCGCGCGGGGAAGGTGGTTTTATCGTCGCAGTGATTGGTGCGCACGAGCACGCGCGGCGTGGCGCGGGCATCGAGACCGGCGAAGTGTTCGCGGGTGAGGACCATCGTGTCGCGGGCGAGGAAAACGCGTGCCGGGCCGAGGAGAATGTCGAGGTCGAGTTGGTCGATGGAGAGGCCGGCGTCATTGTAGTGGAGCGGGGCGTCCATGTGCGTGCCGCTGTGGATACCGCTGGTGAAACGACCGACGTTGCACGCGGCGCCGTCGCGCATGCGTTGGGCGAATTCGAAGTGGAACCGGGTGTCACCGGGCCAAGGGGCGGTGGCGTTGGAGAGCGGGTGGGTGATGTCGATGAGGGGCATGGTGAAGTCGGAAAAAGGGCGCCGGAAGTTTGTCACGTAATACGTGACAAACGTTTTAGGTCACGAGGGCTCGGCTTTCGGGGAAAGATTCGTGGGCGCGGGTGAGGGCGATGTGTTGCAGGCGGGCGATGGCATCGGCGCAGTCGGTGAAGCTCGTGTAAAGCGGCGCAGGGGCAAGGCGGATGAGGTCGGGGGCGCGGAAATCGGCGACGACGTGCGCGGCTTTGAGGGCTTGGCACAGTCGCCACGCGTCGGGATGCGCAAGCGCGAGGTGGCCGCCGCGGGCCGGTGCGCCGCGCGGCGTGACGACCGTGAAGCCGAGCGGAACGAGATCGCGGTCAATGAGCGCGAGGAGAAAATCGGTGAGGGCGAGGGATTTGGCGCGCAGCGCGCAGAGGCCGCCGGCTTCGGCGATGAGTTCGAGCGAGCCCAGAAGAGGGGCGAGCGACAGGATATGGGGAGTGCCGATGTGCAACGCGGCGGCGCCGGCGGCGGGCTCGTGGTGTGGCGACATGGCGAAGCGGCGGTCGGCGCGGACGCCCCACCAGCCGGCGAGGCCGGGTGCTAGCGCGTGGTGACGGCGGTGGAGAAAAAGTCCACCGACGGCACCGGGGCCGGCGTTGAGCCATTTGTAATTGCACCAAAAAGCGAAGTCGGGGCCGGATTCGCCCCCGAGGGAGTGCGGGACGGCGCCGATACTGTGCGAAAGATCCCAGCCGATGATCATTCCACGCTGACGGGCTTTGCGCGTGAGCGTAGTGACGTCGAGGAGTTGGCCACTCGTGAACACGACGGCGGGGAGCACGGCGAGTTGGATGTCGGGGGCGGCGATGGCCTCGAGGATATCGTCGAGCCGGAGCACGCGCCCGTCGCGCGAGGGGATGAGGCGCAGGTGCTGGGCGGGATCCAGACCGCGGAGGCGCAGGTGGGATTGGAGCGCGTAGGAATCGGAGGCGAAGTTGAGGGCGTCGCCGAGAATCACGGAGCGGGGAGCGAGGCACGGAGTGTTCGGTCCGTGTGCGTGGTCACACGGGCTACGGGCTGGAAAATCTGCGCCACGGGGAGCATACAGCGTCGCGAGCAGTTGGTGGAGATTGGCGGTGGTCTGGCCGGTGAGACAAATCTCGTCCGGCGCGGCACCGAGGAGCGGGGCGATTTTTTCCGCGATGGTTTCGGCGAGCGTGAGCCAGGGGGGCGCGGCGGCCGTCCAGCCTTCGATGCCGAGGGTGCGCCACTCGGCGATGACGCGGGCGAGGTGAGCTTCAGCTCGGCGCGAGAGCAGACCGAGCGAGTTGCCGTCGAGATAGATTTTCCCGGGTGGGAGGAAAAATTCCGCGCGAAAGCGAGCGAGAGGATCGGCGGTGTCGAGCGCGGCGGGGTCGGCAAACATGGCGCCGAGGCTCGCGCAGAGGGCGCGGTGGGTGCAAAGGAGAAAATGCGGCGACGGCACCACGGAAAGAAGTGTCACGGATTACGTGTCACTTGGTTTTTGACAGGGTGGGCGGGAGTGATGCGGCGGAGAAGGCGGGTTTTGTCACGGTCAGGTCACGGACGGGTGAATATTTCGCGACGGAATGAACGGGCGGTTGACGGACGTTCGCGGCGGTCGCCACGTTCGAAATTCTATGAAATGTCACCGTAAGTTTACCGCCTTGTTGTTTCTAGTCATCTCAATGGTGTCGGGGCTGCTCGCGCAGTCTCTTCCCACAGGCTCGATTGCCGGTCGGGTGACCGACGGCAAATCGCGCCTCGCGCTCGCGGGAGCCCGCGTGACCGTCGCGGGTACGGCGCTCGAGACGTTTGCAGGGCAGAGCGGCGACTACGTGCTGGTGAACGTGCCGGCCGGCGCGCGCAGCGTGGTGGTGAGCTATGTGGGATATCCCGAGGCGACGCAGTTGGTGACGGTGACCGCGGCGGGCACGGCATCGGCGGACGTAGCGGTCGGAGAATCCGCCGTGCGCATCGAGAAATTTGTGATTGAAGGTTCGTCGGTCGGTGCGGCGCGGGCGATCAACCAGCAACGTGCGGCGGAGACGCTGACCAATCTGGTGGCAGCGGATGACATCGGTCGTTTCCCCGACCAAAATGCGGCCGAGTCGATTCAGCGCATTCCGGGCGTCGCGCTCTACCGCGACCAAGGCGAGGGCCGTTTCATCGTGGTGCGCGGCATCAAGCCCGACCTCAATACGGTGCAGTTGAATGGGGTCAGCGTGGCCACCCCCGACCGCGGCAACCGCACGCTGCCGCTCGATGTAATTCCGTCCGATGCGCTCGGCGCGATCGAAGTGGCGAAGGTCGCGACACCTGACAAGGAGATGGACGGACTCGGTGGACGCGTGGATCTAAAGACGCGCAGTGCCTTCGATTTGAAGGAGCGTCAGGTGCAGTTCTCCGCGCAGGGCCAATACAACGACCTGCGTGATCGCCTGAGCAGCAAGTTCAACGGCACGTATGCCGATACGTTCAACGACGGTCGCGTCGGGGTGATTTTCTCCCCGACTTGGCAGAACCGCCGGATGGGCTCGGATAATTTCGAAGTCGGCGGGCCGTGGACCCTGCGGCCCGTGCCGGGAGCGGCCGGCCAGACGGCGTTCTTCAATAACGATATCAACTACCGGGCCTACAATCTGACCCGCACGCGCTACGGCGCCAACGGGGCGATCGAGTTCAAGCCCGACCGCGAGTCATCGTTCTTTGTGCGCGGACTGTATTCGAGTTTCACGGATGCCGAGATCCGGCAGATCACGACGATTCCGTTTTCCGAAGGCACGCTGACGGCGTTGACGCCGACGAGCGCCACGGTGACGGGGGTGCGCCGTGAGGCGAAACAGCTCCGCGTGCGGGCCAAGGAGCAGGAAATTTACACGGTGAGCGGCGGGGGCGAAGTGACGCGCGGCACCTGGCAGTTTGACGGTCGGGCCGCTTACAGTGAAGGCACCGAGAGCCGGCCGGAGAATGTCACGATCTTCCGCAAGTCGGCGCGCGGCACGGACTGGACCTACTCGTTTGCGAACGGCATCTACAATCCGCTGGTGACGCAGACGGCGGGCACACCGATCCGCGATCCGGCGTCGTTCAATGAATTCAACCGGCTGCGCAGCGCGCCGGCGACGGGCTACGAGAAGGAATTCAATGTGGGCGGAAACGCGCGCAATCGTTTTACGCTCGCGGGTTCGCTCCCTGCCACCGTGAAGGTGGGCGCCCAGTTTCGCGCCAAGGAGAAGCAGCAGGAGGTCGAGCAGATCAACTATGCCGCGCCGGCGGGCTACACGTTCCAATCGCTCGCAGAGGAGCAGACGTCTGCGGATTATGGTTACCTGACCGGACCGCGCCTCAGTGCGGCGAAATTTACGACCGCGTTTATCGACAACAAGAGTGCCTACGTCGCCACGCGCGATGTCATCACGAGTCTCGGTTCGGACTGGACCGCGAATGAAAATGTGACGGCACTTTACGCGATGGGCGGAGTGACCAAAGATCGGCTGAGCCTCACGGCCGGAGCGCGCTATGAGCACACGAAATTCGAGACGCAGGGTAATGTGATCAAGACGACCGGAGCGATCATCACGGCGACTCCCGGCACACGGGGCAGGAATTCGGACAATTTCCTGCCGGGCGTTTACCTCACTTACAAACTCGCACCGAAAACGATCGTCCGGGCGGCGTGGAGCAACACGTACGCTCGTCCCTCGTTCGCGGAAAATGCGCTGCGCCGCACGATCAACGACGACAGCCGGCTCGTGACCGAGAGCAATCCCGGCCTGAAAACGCTGACATCGATGAACTGGGATGCGTCGATCGAGCACTACTTCGCGTCGTTGGGTTCGGTGTCGGCGTCGGTGTTTCACAAGGACATCAAGAACTTCACTTATCAGCGCACGCTGCCCGGAGCGGACGCGTCGACGGGTTACGATCTGAGCACGTTTGCGAACGGCGATCGGGGCCAGATCACCGGACTTGAGCTGGCCTATCAGCAGCAGTTCACCGCTTTGCCGGCGCCGTTCAACGGCCTCGGGGTTTTCACGAACTACACCGTCGCGACCTCGTCGGCTAATTTCCCAACGCGGCCCGGCGAGAAGCTGCCGTTCATTGGGCAGTCGCGCCGGATTGGGAACGTTGCGCTCACCTACGAGAAGAACGGATTCTTTATCCGTGCGGCGGTGAATTTCCGCTCGCCGCGCCTCCGCGAAGACGAGCCACTTGGTGGCAACGTCACCGAGGACCGTTACGTGGACTACTTCACGCAGCTCGACCTGACGACGAGCTACAAACTGAACCGCAACTGGGAGTTGATTGGCGAAGTGCTGAACGTCACCAACGAAGCCTTCCGCGTGCATTTCGCCGAGAGCGCGGGACGCTTCGTGCAGTTTGAGGAATACGGCATCAGCGCGAATTTCGGCGTGCGTTGGAAACTCTGAGGAATTCTTGGCCGGATGCGATGGATCTGCGCTTTGATGGGTGGTTGCGTGCTCGCGGGGTGCGCGCAGCCGGTCGCATCCGATCCGGATGCGACCAATGAGGCCGTCAAGCCGCGGGTCGTCACGGTGGCGCTGCCGCACGACACCGATGATCCGGCGATCTGGATCAACCGCGCCGAACCGGCGAAGAGCCTCGTAGTCGGCACCGACAAAGACACGGCGGGCGCGCTCTACGCATTTGATCTTGCGGGCAAGATTGTGGCGCAGACGGCGACGCTGAAACGGCCGAACAATGTCGATATTGTCGCGGGCTTGATGCTCGCGGGGAAACTCACCGATATCGCGGTGACGACCGAGCGCGAAATGCAGCGGCTGCGGGTGTTTCGATTGCCGGACCTCGCGCCGCTGGACAAAGGAGACCTCGGGGTGTTCGACGGCGATGTGGCGCGTGCGCCGATGGGGGTGGCGCTGTATCGACGGCCGGGTGACGGGGCGATTTTCGTGATCGTGGGCGGCAAGAGCGGGCCGGCCGACGGCTATCTGTGGCAGTATCGACTCGAAGACGATGGCGCGGGGAAAGTGAAGATGACGAAGGTGCGGGCGTTTGGCCGCTACAGTGGAAAGAAGGAGATCGAGGCGATCGCGGTCGATGCCGAGCTTGGTTACGTTTACGTCAGCGATGAGCAGCACGGGGTACACAAGTACCGCGCCGATCCGGATGCGGCGGACGCGGGGCAAGAACTCGCGCTGTTCGGGACGACGGGTTTTGTCAGCGACCTCGAAGGGATTTCGATCTATCCGCAGGCTGGCGGCGCGGGCTACGTCGTGGTTTCAAACCAACAGGCGGACACGTTTCGGATTTTCCCGCGGGCGGGCACGTTCGGGAAACCGCACGACCATCCGCTGCTTAAAAGCGTGCGGCTCTCGACGCGGGAGAGCGACGGGAGCGATGTGACCAACGTGCCGTTGCCGGGATTTCCGGGCGGCCTGTTTGTCGCGATGTCGACGGACCGCACGTTTCACTTTTATGCGTGGGACGATATCGCGGCGGCGGCGGGCTTGAAGTGATGCGTTGGCCGGTTGCCGGTTGCATGTTGGCGGAGGGATGGGGATGGGAATGGGAATGGGAACGGGGCGCAGCTCGGACGTGCGCCGATTGTAACGCGCGGGGACTTTGAGTGCTCGCCAAGTGCGGCGTGGGCGTCCTACGTTGCGCGCACGATGATTAAAGCTGTTTTCAAGACCTTCCTGCTGCTCGGAATCCTCTTCGTCATGCTCTACGTAGGCATGAACAATACGCACGAGATTGATTTTCGGTTTCCGATCGCGGGCTGGACGGACAAGAAGCCGGTGCACGGTTCGGCGGCGTTGATCTATTTCGGCGTGCTCGCGGTGGGCGTGCTGGCGGGCACGATTTTTCACAGCCTCGGTGGCAGTGGCAGCGACAAGGGCGGCGGGAAGAAGAGCGGTTCGAAAGATCGCTGAGGAGAGTTCGGCTTGCTGGCGCTCGCCGCTACGGTGAGCGGAGGGCGGTCGGCGGAGGGCGGAGTTTGGCTTGCTGGCGCTCGCCGCTACGGTGGGGTCTGAGCGCGGCGAAGGTTGTCGCACACAATGGCGGCGGCGATGGCGGCGTTGAGCGATTCGGCACCGCCGAGCCGGGGAATGGTCACGTGGCGGGTCACACGCGCGGCGACGGCGGGCGACAGGCCGCGGCCTTCACTGCCGATCACGACGATGGCGTCGGGGAGCGGTGGGAGTGCGTGGACATCATCGCCGGCGAGGTCGCAGCCGAGAATGGGGGCAGTGGTGGCGGCGAGCGCGGGGGCGAGGTCGGCGGTGTGCGTGCGCACGCGAGCGAAGGAGCCCATGCTGGCGTTAATGACTTTCTGATGAAACAGATCGGCGCAGTCGGGCGAGAGGACGACGCGGTCGAAGGCAAACCAGTCGGCCACGCGGAGGAGGGTGCCGACATTGCCGGGGTCTTGCACGCCGTCGAGGGCGAGCGTGAGGCCGCGGTCGAGGGTGCCGGGCGCGAGCGGTAGGCGGGAAATTTGGCTGACGGCGAGGACGGTTGACGGCGTGGGGAAATGGCTGATACGGGCCATTTCGTCGGGGGTGATTTCGATCCGACGCGGCAGAGGCGCCGCGTCCTCAACGAACGCGTGGGACCAAGCGGGCGTCGCGTAGATTTCGGTGAAGGGGAACTTCGCGGCGAGGAGTTCGGTGACTACTTTTTCGCCCTCGACGATGAAAAGACCGAGGGCTTCGCGGGTTTTTTTTTCGCGCAGGGAGCGGAGGCGCTGGAGTTCGGCCTTGGTCAACATGGCGGAATGCTCGGCGCGCGCAGCCCGGGGACGCAAGCGCGACGGGCCCGATCGCCTACTTGCCGTTGGCAAGGATGCCTTCGCCCTTGCCCCGCATATCGAGGCGGTGGGCGGTCATGACAAATTCGGCGCGGCCTGCGGAAGAGATGAGGAGGCCGATCTGGAAATCTTCGGCGGGAAGCAGCCACCGGCGGCGTTGAAAACGGAAGCCGGAATCGAGCCATTTTTCTTGCGGGTAAGCTGCGCTGACATCGGCACGTTGCTGCGGGATCGTAGTGAAAATGTGCTGGGACTGCTTGGATTGGAAAATCACGTGGATCTGGCTGGGAGCGGAAGTGCGGCCCGGGTGCGCGACCCAACCTTCCATCGAGACGACCTGATCCTCGAAATTGATGCGGTCGACGTAGTAGGACAGGTCGGTGGTGACCCGCGCATCGGGGAACCAGCGTTGTTTGCACGTACGGGGCATCCGGTAGACACCGGCCTGTTCGACTTCACGGAGGAGACGCGAGGCGTATTCGGGATTGGGATGCAGCGTGAACCGACCCAGGCCGTCGCGGCCGTAACGCTGGAAATAATCGGCAGCGTTATCGCGGCAGATGACCCAGCTCTGGGCGTCGTGGGTGAATTGGGCATTGGCCAAAATATTGAAAAGGCCGAGCAGGGGGAGTGCGCGGACCAGCAGCCGATAGGGATGCGCCGGGTTGTGGCGCTCTTCAAACTGCAGGAAGAGCACGAGCGCCCAAGCGAGCGCGCCCAGAATGTAATAGCGCGAGTAGATGTGGCCCTGGGTGACGTCGGCGCGACCGATGGCGACGAGTGCCAAGGCACCGATCGCCCAGAGCGCGAGAGGGACAGCGATTCGTTCTCGGGAAAAGGCCCCTTGGCTGATGGCGCGGCCGAGCAAGGCGAGGAGAGCGATACCGAGGAAAGGCGCCGCGCCAGATTCGCCGAGGGCCAGCGGTGCGCCCAACAGTGACAGCCAATAGTGGAGGATGGGTCTGATCCCGCTACCACTCAGGGCACCGATGGTGTGGCCGGGGTTGAAACTGAATCCGAACAGAAATACAGCAGCGGTGGCCGCACCGACTAAGAGCCAGACGTTGAGCCGGGACCAGCGCCGCTCGACGCCCAGCGTGATCGCACCCACCACCCAGGCCACGAGCCCATGGGCGAGTGTGAAGGTGGCGAGCAGGGCGAAGAGCATGCCTGCGAGGAAGCCGCCGCGAGTGCCGCGGGAGAGCCCGAGCACACTCGAGCCCGCGAGCAAGACGACTTGGAAGTGATCGATGGACGCGCCGGACCATTGAAAATTTTCGTAGTGCTCGAGCTGGAAAATGAGAAACGCCAGCAACACGCCCATGCGCAGCCGGCGAACCGGGGTGCCAGCGGTGGCGATGAGCAGACCGCACAACGCGCAGATGAACAGATTGCCGATCGCCCCGATGATCGCGAAATTGATGGTGCCGGTGGTCCAGTAACTGGTGGCAAACAGCAGGCGGCTGGTGAACGTGCGGTGCTCGTTACCCACGGCGAAGAGGTTGGCGATGACTTCCGACCAGGAGGGGTCGCTATCGAGGCGCAGCAGCAGGAGGAGGGCGGTGTCGAGTTCGTCCCAATAAGCGACGTTCCGCGAGACGAGCAGGGCGTGGGTGAGGATATAAACGACGGGAATCAGCCCGATCACCCAGAGAGCTCTAACGAGGGCCCGCTCGCTGCGGAGAAAGGGAATAGGGGCACCGGGTGCGGACATGATCTGTAGAATGGAGAGGGCGGAAGCGGCGGGAATCAGGGAACCGCTAAAAATGGCCCGAACGGAACGTGACGGAGCCACTCGGGCAACCGTGCGCACAGAGGCGGAGCGGGACGCCGTGATGAGTGGTGGGGAACGGTGGTTTTCAAGAGGTCTGCGAAATTAGGCTGAGGAGTAAAGCAGGGCAGCGCGCCCAGAACGAGGAGTTAATTGTTATCGAACAGTCAGGCTTTCCCTGCCTGCGGGATAGCGGCAAGTCCGGAAGCGCCGCTGCGGGAGGCTTCTGCGCCGAGCGAAGCTCAGGGGGCACGACTCGGTGGCGGGTGTGGTGGGTCGCATTGGCGAAGCCCCGCGAAGATTGGCGAAGCTCCGCGACGATTGGCGAAGCCCTGCGACGATTGGCGAGGGGCGTGACAAAGCGGCTTGCGAGGCGGGAGGGTTTGGCGCGACGCTCGGGCGATGAAACTTCAGCTTCCTTTCCCCAGGAGGATCTTCGCCGGGTTGGTCGTGCTCGCCGGAGTGTTTGCCTCGTCGACCCATGCGGCCGAGGTCGCTCCGAAACCCCCCGAGCGACGCCTCCTCTACGTCGCGGTCCCCGGTATCCGCAACTACCTCGAGCGCGGTGGGCATGGCGTGCTCGTGTTCGACATCGACCGTGGTCACGCGTTGGTGAAGCGCATCGCGGCGCGCGGTCTCCACCCGACCGATGGCAAGCCGCTCAACGTGAAGGGAGTCGTCGCGAGCGCGGTGACGGGGCGGCTGTATGTGAGCACGCTGCAGTTTGTCACCTGTTTCGACGTGCTGACCGACCGGATCGTATGGGAAAAAGCTTACGACGGCGGCTGCGACCGCATGTCGCTCTCGCCCGACGGCAAGGTGATGTATCTCCCCTCGCTGGAGAAAGACCATTGGCACGTCGTCGATGCGCTGACGGGCGATGTCATCAAGCGCCTCGAGCCGATCCCGCGCGCGCACAACACCGTTTTTGGTCTCGATGGCCGGCAGGTTTACATGGCCGGTATCGGCTCGCCCCTCCTGCACGTCGCCGACACGGCGACGCACACCATCGTGCGGAGAGTGGGCCCGTTCAGCTCCGGCATCCGACCCTTCACGGTCAACGGCCGCCAGACTCTCGCGTTCGTCAACGTGAACGGCCTGCTCGGATTCGAGGTCGGCGATATCACGACGGGTAAGATGTTGCACCGCGTGGAAGTCGAAGGATTCAAACCGGGCGTGCCCAAGCGCCACGGGTGTCCGAGTCACGGTGTCGGCCTCACGCCCGACGAAAAAGAAGTCTGGGTGTGCGACGCGGCGAATCAGCGGCTGCACGTCTTCAATGCGACCGTGATGCCGCCCAAGCAGATGGCGAGCATCGTGGTGCGCGACGACCCGGGCTGGATCACGTTCAGTATCGACGGAAGATACGCTTATCCCTCCACCGGAGAAGTGATCGAGGTGGCGACGCGGAAAATCGTCACGACGCTCAAGGACGAAACGGGGACAATTGCCGAGAGCGAAAAAATCGTGGAGATCCACTTTACGGGTGGAAAACCCGTCCGCACGGGCGATCAGTTTGGGGTCGGGCGAGTGCGGTAGCCGCGCGAGCGTTTTATCCGCGGTGCTGGATCGCGCGCAGCCCCTGCACGAGCCGGCCGATGCCCTCCGCAGCGGTGGCCGCGGAGAGTGAACCGTAGGCGACGCGCAGCGCACAGCCCTGCGTGAGGCCGAAGGCGCTGCCGGGAATCACGGCTATGCGGTGGTCGCGGATGAGGCGTTCGGCGATGGCGAGCGGCGCGTGCGCGGTCCGGACGCGCAGAAGAAAATAGAACGCGCCGTCAGCCGGCGGAATGTCGACGAGCCCCTCGGTGGCGAGCGAGGCGAGTTCGCACTGCACGACGGCGCGGATGGCGGCGAGATCGCGGACTTTTTCGCGGACGTAGGCGGCCCCGCCTCCGGCGGAGGCAGCGAGCGCGCCGACGGCTGCGTGTTGGGAAATCACGGGAGCACAGATGAGCAAGGTATCTTGGATCTTTCGCAGCGCGGCCTCGAGGTGGGCGGGGTAAACCATCCAACCGATACGCCAGCTCGCGAATCCATAAGCCTTGGACAGCGAGAAGCAGGAAATCGTGTGAGCTGCACTGCCGGGGATTGACGCGGGGGAGAAATGCGCCGCGCCGTCGTAGGTGAAATATTCGTACGCTTCGTCGTGGAGATGGTAGAGACCCCGTTCGGCGCAGAGGGCGTTGATGGCACGCAGGGTGGCGGGCGGGTAGACGGCGCCCGTGGGATTATTCGGGGAAACCGTGATGATCGCGCGGGTGCGTGGCGTGATGGCGGCGCGCATCGCTTCGACGTCGAGCTGGTAGGACGCGTCGGTCGGCACCAGTACGGGAACGCAGTTGGCCATGGTGATCGCCATCTCGTGATTGAAATAATACGGCGTCGGCAAAATGAATTCGTCGCCGGGATCTCCGAGCGCGAGCACGGCGTTTATAAAGGCATTATTGCCGCCGGCGGTGACCATCATGCAGTTGCCGTGGTCAGGCCCGGTGAGGATGCCGTTTTCGGCGGCGAGTTTTTGCGTGAGAGCGGCGAGGAGCTCGGGAATGCCGGCGACGGGCTGGTATTTGTGATTGGCGGGTTCGGCGAGGAAACGGGCGATCTGTTCGGCGGCGGCGGGTGGCGGTCCGTAGCCGACGACGCCCTGGCCGAGGGAGATCGTGCCCGGATGGCGACGGATGAGATCCGCGATCACCGGGATGATTGGCGACTGGACGGCGTGGAGGCGGCGGGATTCAGACCGGTTTGTCATGGCGAGAGAGGCGAAGCCGCCAGCGGCAATCCAGCAAGCATTTCAGATGGATCGCCGCGGCCCCGAGCTCCTCGCGATGACGAAGAAGGCGCTGCGCACGGTGCGCCGCACAGTGACGAAGAAGCGGGGCTGCGAGGCTACGCGTTGCGAAAATTCCACGGCCCACAGCTACGGGTGATTGTGGGGCGCGCGCTCGGTGGCGGGGGCGAGCATTCCGGGAAGTTGGATCACCGGCGGAGGGTAAAAAACCGGGCGTGAGGGTGGCGTGTTTCTTGGGCTCGACGCGGGCCCGGCGGTTCGCATCGTCGTGCCCCAGCCAAAGGACGCGCAGTCTCTGCCTATCGGCGGCGAACGCAGTCCGGCGGCACACCCCACTATGTCATCTATGAACCGTCGCCATTTCCTCAAAGCCGCGGCCGTCACCGGAACGGGACTCACGATCCTCCGGAGCGGCACGCTGTTTGGACAAAATACGCCCAACAAGAAACTCAACGTCGCGCTCATCGGCGTCTGGGGCCGCGGACTCGCCCACTATGAAGGGCTCGCCAAAGAAAACGTCGTCGCGTTGTGCGATGTGAACGAGCTGCGCTTCCCGGAGGCGTTGGCGAAATTTCCCGGTGCGAAGACCTACATCGATTGGCGAAAGTGCCTCGATCATAAAGGGCTCGACGCGATCGTGTGTTGCACGCCGGACCACCATCATGCGCACATCGCGATTTGGGCGATGAACCGCGGGCTGCACGTTTACATGGAGAAGCCGATCGCCCTGAGCGTAGAAGAGGCCCGCCTGGTGCGGGCCGAGTATCTGAAGAAAAAGGACAAAATCGCCACGCAGGCGGGCACGCAGCGGCACGCGAATCCCAACTTCGCACGGGTGCGCGAGCTGATCAAAGATGGTGCCGTCGGTGACTTGCAGGGCGTATTTGTGTGGGGCAACCGCAAGCTCCCGCGCCCCGGTTACCTGGCAGCCGAGGGTAAGCCGCCGAGCACGTTGCATTACGATCAGTGGATCGGTCCGTCTCCGTATCACCCCTACAATCCTGGCTATTTCTCCGGTAGCGCCGGAGCCAATTGCCTTCAATGGAATATGTTTTGGGACTTTGGTACCGGCCAGGTGGGTGATATGGGCGCCCACACCATGGACCTCGCGTGGAACGCCATCGACGCGGGTGTGCCGACCTCGATCGAGGCGAAGGGCGACGCCTTCAATCCCGATGTTACGCCGGTTGAGCTGACGGCGCATTTCAATCATCCGGCGAACGACTGGCGTCCCGCGATCCGCGTGAGCTGGTATCAAGGCGGCGCGCTGCCGACGTCTCCGAAGCCCTGGATTGATCTGAACAAGATCGGTCATGGTGTGATGTTCAAGGGGGCGAAGGGCGTGCTCGTCGCGGATTTTAACACGCGTACGCTCATCCCGGCGGCCGACTCCTCCGATCTCACCTACTACAAGCCGCGTAAACCCGCCGAAGTGACGCCCCCGATTGGCAACTTCCAGGACGAGTTTTTCCGCGCGTGTAAAGGGAACCTCAAGACGTCGTGCAATTTTGACTACAACGGGCTCATGACGGAGCAGATGGCCCTCGGTCTCGCCGCTTATCGGTCGGGCAAGAAACTCGATTACGACGGGAAGACGGGCACGGTGACGAACGCGGCGGAAGCGAACGCGTTCCTGAAGCGTCCGTATCGCGCCGGCTGGCCGATCAACGGCTGAGGCACGAGGGCAGGGCGGGTCTCGGACCCGCCCTTTTTTATTTTCGCGACCATCGACTCCGAACGATCACCCATGCGCTACTCGCCCGTTTTTCTCCTCGGCCTCTTCGTGATTTCGCTGGCGGTCGCGCGCGCGGAGTTCCGCGCGGCGGTCGTCAAAGTCGACATCACACCCACGACGCCGCAGTGGCTCATGGGCTACGGACCCCGCCAATCGACGGGCGTGCGCGACAAAATTTACCATCGCATTGCGGCGCTCGACGACGGCGGCACGCAGACCTTCATTGTCGCGTCGGAGCTCTGTCTGTTTTCGCCCACGGTCTATGATGACGTCACGGCCACGTTGAAAAAGGAGCTCGGCCTCGAGCCGCGCCAGCTCTGGTGGACTGTCACGCACAGTCATTCGACGCCCGAGGTCGGTCCGCCTGGGATGTATGACGTCTTGCTCAAAGGTCGCTCCGATCATCCTTGGAACCGCGACTATTGTGAATTCGTGAAGGCCGCGCTCGTCGCCGGTATTCGCGACGCCCGGGCGCGGCTCGCGCCCGCGCGCATCGCCATTGGCACGGGTTTCTCGCGTGCCAACATCAACCGCCGCGCGCGCGACGCCGATGGGAAGATTTCCCTCGGACTCAATCCCGACGGGCCTGCCGACCGCCAGATCGGTCTCCTGAGACTCGAGCGCCCGGACGGCTCGCCGCTCGGGCTGATCGCCAACTATGCGATGCACGGGACTGTGCTCGCCGGCTCCATGTTGCAGGTGAGCGGCGACGGCCCCGGCGTGGTCAGCAGCTACGTTGAGGAGAAAATCGGGGCACCCCTGCTCTATATCAATGGAGCTGCGGGCAACCTCGCGCCGATCTACACCGTGCAGGATCTGGCGAAGTCGCATATTGGGGAATTCCGCGTGCTCCTCGGAGACAAGATTTTGGAGGCCAACCGCGCGCTGGCTGCCGGGGTTGAGGCGAAACTCTGGCTCGGCGAAAAGTGGATTGAGACACCGCGCCGCGCAGACCTCGGCTGGTCCGAAGAACTGGCGGCCTACGGTGCGAAGAGTCCGGCGGGTGTTGATCTGGTGCGCATTCCAGTGCGCGCCCTGCGGATCAACGACACGATTCTGTGGGGCAGCCCGGTCGAACTCTTCTGTGAGATTGCGCTGCGCGTGCGCGCTGACTCGCCCTTTCGGCACAATTTTTTCTTCGGCTACAGCAATGGCTGGCTTGGCTACCTGCCGACTGCGGAGGCGTTTCGCGATGGCGGCTACGAGCCGCGCACCTCGCCCTTCACGGCGCAGGTCGAGCGCGACTACACCGAAGGCGTGATGGCGTTTTTACAAGGCGTGCCGCGGAATTGAGCGAGGGTGCGGGAGGGTGCGGGCGCACGTGGCAGTAAAAGCGTTGCTTGCAGTGGCCGGGGCCGCCCACGCATGGGCTCGGAAGCGAGCGGGTAAGCTGCGCGTTCGCTCACGGTCGAGACGCCCTGCCGCGCGGAGCGCGACCCCCTCGACTTCACGTCCCGCTACACCCTGCGCCCCCGCAAAGCGTGAAGGGGCGGGCTGAAATCGCGCCCTGCCTCGATCCATTCGCACTGAGGTTTGAATTCGTCCGCGAGTTCTGTTCGTTCTTCTCTATGTCTACCCGCCGATTCCCCACGCACCGCGCACGCTTCCTCTGTTTTGCGGCTGCGCTCATCTGTTTCTTCCGCGCTCCCGTGGCCCACGCGGCGGAGCCGCTGCGGAGCAAGCCCAACATCATTTTCATCCTCGCCGACGACCTCGGTTACGGGGAGCTGGGGTCCTACGGCCAGACGCAGATTCGCACGCCGAATCTCGATCGCTTCGCGGCGGAAGGGATGCGTTTCACGCAGTTTTACGCGGGTAGCACGGTGTGCGCGCCGTCGCGGAGCGTGTTGATGACGGGTAAACACACGGGCCACACGACCGTGCGGGGCAACGCCAGCAAGATTGGTTACGCGGCGCAGACCTTGCGCGCCGACGAAGTGACGGTGGCGCGCGTGTTGCGCGACGGCGGCTATGCGACCGGCCTCATCGGCAAATGGGGCCTCGGTGAATCCGACAGCGTCGGTGCGCCGTGGAAGCAAGGCTTCGACACGTTTTTCGGATTCATCAACCAGACCCACGCGCACAACCACTACCCGGATTTTCTGTGGCGGAACGACACCGTCGTGAGGTTGCCCAACGATATCACGCCGATCGGCGACGTGCCCGGGGCCGGCTACGCGACGAAACGTTTGGCGTATGCAAGCGATCTCTTTTTCGAGGAGACGCGTGCGTTTGTGCAGAAAAACCGAGCACAGCCATTCTTCCTTTTTCTCGCATTGACCACACCGCATGGGAACAACGAGCGCTCGCGAGTACTCGGCGAGGGTAATGAAGTGCCCGACCAGGGAGCCTATGCTGATCGGAGCTGGAATGACTCACAGAAAAATCATGCCGCCATGATCACGCGGATGGACGACGGGGTCGGCGAAGTGCTGAAATTTTTGCGCGAGCAGAAACTCGATGAGAACACGCTGGTGATGTTTTCGAGCGACAACGGACCCCATCGCGAGGGCGGTCCGAACTACGATCCGACGTTTTTCTCCGCGAGCGGTCCGTTGACAGGGATCAAGCGCGCGCTCACGGACGGCGGCATCCGGGTGCCGTTCCTCGCGCGGTGGCCGGGTAAAATCAAGGCGGGCACCGTGTCAGCGCACGTGGGGTATTTTGGTGATTTGATGTCCACGTGGGCCGAACTCGCCGGGGTGAAACCTCCGGCTGGCCTCGATAGTCGCAGCATCGTGCCGACCCTGCTCGGCCGTGGTGAACAGACGAAGCACGACTATCTCTATTGGGAGTTTTACGAGGGTGGCGTGTCGCAGGCGGTGTTGCTCGGCGACCGTTGGAAGGGCATCCGCCTCAAGTCGCCGACCGCACCGATGGCGCTTTACGATCTCGTGACCGATCTGGGTGAGCGCACGGACGTCGCGGGAAAAAATCCGGAACGCGTTGCGCGCATCGCGGAGATTATGCGCACGGCGCGCTTCGACAACGAGCACTGGAAGCTGCCGACGAAGTGAGCCGTGGGCGCGGATGAGGCCGACGACGGCCGCGACGCAAAAATCGGTGCGGATACGCGCGTCTCGCGATGATTAGCCGGCCTGAACGCTGACGCTAGTTTTTCGTCGGGGCCGCGGCGGGGACGGGCATCTTGCAGGACTGCCAGGCGAGGAAGCGCCACTTGCCGTTTTCCTCGCGCCAGATGGCGAGGATGCTCAAATCGAGTTCGTTGGGTTTGCCGGCGGGGCCCACTTTGACGAGGACGCGGCCGGTCATTGTGGCGAGGCCTGCGCCGATCAGCGTGAATTTCCTCTCTTGGTAGTGGAAGCTTTCGTAGACGGAGGTGCGCGCGGTGAGGGCCTTGATGAGGGAAGCCTTTGAGTCGACCTTGCCGCTCGAGTGGGCGTAGTGGAGATCGTTGGACAGGATGGCTTCGAGGCGGGCTTGGTCGCCGGCTTTGGTCGCGGCGAGGCGCTCGTCGTCGGCGGCGGCGAGTGCCGCGCGGAGCCGTTCGCCTTCGTTGGCGAAGGCGGGGGCGGGAGATTTTTCGGCGGCAGTCGCGAGGGGTGCGATCGCGCTGAAAGCGAACCCACTAGCAAGCAAAGGCAGCAGCGGGCGGAGGGAGAATTTCATGAGGCGAGGAATTAAATCAGGTGGGTGCGCGCGGATGCTGCCCGGTAGGACGCGGATTATTTGGTCGGCGCGGCCGGGGAAGCATTCTTGCAGGCCTGCCACGCGAGGAAGCGCCACTTCCCGTTTTCCTCCCGCCAAACGGAAAGATAGTTAATATCATTCATGGTTTTTTGGCCGTTCGTCTTGTTCTTCATATGAACGAGCACGCGGCCCTTCATCAGGACGATGCCCGGTCCGGCGGGGATGAAGGTGCGGTCCTTGTAGTCGAAATTCTCGTAGACGTTGGAGCCGTTGAGGACGCCGTCGAGTTGCGAGGCCTTGTTGTCGATTTTTCCGCTGGAGTGGGCGTAGTACAGATCGTCGGAATAGCTGGCGGCGAGGCGCGCACGATCGCCGGCCTTGGTCGCGGCGCAGCGTTCGTCGTCGGCCGCGGTGACGGCGGCGATCAGCCGGGCTTGGTCCCGTGCGGTCGGAGCGGAATTTTTTTCTGCGGCCGGCACGCAGGGAGCGAGTGACGCGAGGGTCAGAAGGCAGAGAGGTAAGAAGATCCGGAGGGGTGATTTCATAAGGAATATAAGGTTGGGGAAGCTTCCTAGCGAAAGCTCCCGGCGTGATTCAGTCGAGCTTGGAGAAAAAGCGAAGGGCGGGTGGGCGGCGGCCCTGGGCTAGAGCGGCCGAGGCGCGGACGTCTTTGGCTTCGCCGATAATGTCGGCGAACGCGAACTTCGCTGCGGTGTTGAGGAGAAACGGCGAGGAGACGGAGACCCTCTGACCACGCGTGACGAAGGGTGGCGAGTTTTCGTTTGTTTTCACTGGGGGCGCTGCCGATAGTTTGGAGATGTTGGCACGTTCACCTCATGCGGCTTTGCGCCGGTTGTTTGATGACGTTGGCACCGTGGATGCCGTCGGGATCGAGGAGCGTGTCGCGAAATATGGGACCCGTTCGATCAAGAAGGCGTCGAAACTCTGGGGCTTAAAACTCGCCGCATCGATGGTGGACCTCACGACGCTCGAGGGCAAAGACACGCCGGGGAAGGTCGCCTCACTGTGTCAGAAGGCGTTGTGCCCGCATGATCCGGAGCTGGGGGTGCCGCAGGTGGCGGCGGTATGTGTGTATCCGGCGATGGTGAAGCACGCGCGCAAGGCGCTCGGCAGTGCCACGGCAGTGCGCATCGCGTCGGTGGCGACGGCTTTTCCTTCGGGACAGGCGCCGCTGAAGACGCGTCTCGCCGAGGTGAAGGCGGCGGTGGCTGACGGGGCGGACGAGATCGACATGGTGATCAACCGCGGAGCGTTTCTCTCGGGTGAGTTTGGCGTGATGCAGGACGAAATCCGGGCGGTCGTCGAAGCGTGCGGGCAGGCGACCCTCAAGGTCATCCTCGAGGTGAGTGAACTCGAAACCTACGACAACATCCGGGCGGCGTCGTTTCTCGCGATGCGCGTGATCCGCGAAGGCGATTTCATCAAGACGAGCACGGGCAAGACCTCGCTCAATGCGACGCTCGGCAACAACCAGGTGATGATCGAGGCGATCCGCGACTATTACCTCGATACGGGCGTGAGCATCGCGATGAAACCGGCCGGTGGCATCCGGACGGCGAAGCAGGCGTTGACGTTTCTCCTCGCGATCAAGGAGACCTTGGGCGACGCGTGGCTGAATAATGCACGCTATCGTTTCGGCGCGAGCGCGCTGCTGAACGACCTGATCCGGCAGATCGCAAAAGAGAACACCGGGGCCTACCAAGCGCCGTATTATTTCAGCGAAGCGACGGAGAGCTACTGATTTTTTTAACCACGGAACGTGGTTAAATCCTTTTTCCCATGCCCACTTTGACTGCCAAGAAAACCTCCACCCGTCCGGCTCGTCCTGCGCCTGAGTTGATCTTCGGCGATCTGTGGGAATTCGATCCGTCGCCGGAGACGGCCGATCCGAAACTCAAGACGCGCTACGAGCTCTTCATCAACGGGCAGTTCGTCGCCCCGAAGTCGGGGAAATATTTCGACTCCATCAATCCGGCCAACGAGCAAAAGCTGGCCGAGATCGCGCAGGCGAGTGCCGCCGATGTCGATGCGGCGTATCAGGCGGCGAAGGCGGCGTATGATAACGTCTGGGGCAAGCTGCCGGGCCGGGAGCGCGCGAAGTATCTCTTCCGCATCGCGCGGCTGTTGCAGGACCGTGCGCGTGAGTTTGCCGTCGCGGAGACGCTGGATGGTGGCAAGCCGATCAAGGAGTCGAGGGACTTCGATGTACCGATGGCGGCGGCGCATTTTTTCTATCACGCCGGTTGGGCGGATAAACTCGACTACGTGGCGCCGGGTCGGCGGGTCGCATCACTCGGCGTGGTCGGGCAGGTGATCCCGTGGAATTTCCCGTTGCTCATGCTGGCGTGGAAACTCGCGCCGGCGCTGGCGATGGGGAATACGGTCGTGCTGAAGCCGGCCGAGACGACGTCGATCACCTGTCTGAAGTTGGCGGAAATTTTGCAGGATGCGGGCTTGCCGCCGGGCGTGGTGAATTTTGTGACGGGTGCGGGCGACGTCGGGGCGGCGGTGCTGAATCATCCGATACCAGCGAAGATCGCGTTCACGGGGTCGACGGAAGTCGGCAAGATTATCATGCGCTCGCTCGCGGGTACGGACAAGAAGATGACTTTGGAACTCGGTGGCAAAGCGGCGAACATCGTGTTCGACGATGCGCCGCTGAATCAGGCGGTCGAGGGCATCGTCAACGGGATCTTCTTTAATCAAGGCCACGTGTGCTGCGCGGGCTCGCGGCTGCTCGTGCATGAGCCGGTGGCGGAGCAAGTGCTCACGAAGCTGAAGAACCGGATCAAAGTTCTGCGCGTGGGCGATCCGCTCGACAAGAATACGGACATCGGCGCGATCAACTCGAAGGAGCAGCTCCGGAAAATCACGGCGATGGTGGCGAGTGGCGTGAAGGAAGGTGCGGAGATGTTTCAGTCGACGTGTCGGCTGCCGACGAAGGGTTTCTATTTCCGCCCGACACTCTTCTCGGGTGTGAGTATGAGCCACCGTATTGCGCGGGAGGAGATTTTTGGCCCGGTGCTGAGTATCCTGACGTTCCGCACGGTCGATGAGGCGATCGAGAAGGCCAATAACACTGCATACGGGCTCAGCGCGGGCGTGTGGACCGACAAGGGTTCGCGGATTTTGAAGATGTCGGCGGAGCTGAAGGCAGGCGTCGTCTGGGCGAACACGTACAATAAATTCGATCCGGCGTCGCCCTTCGGCGGCTACAAAGAAAGCGGTTTCGGTCGCGAAGGCGGCCGGCAGGGGCTGCTGGATTACTGCAAACTGATCTAGTTTTTTAACCACGGATGGACACGGATAAACACGGATTCAAGCTGCCGGAGGGCGAGCTGACCCACGCGATCATCGGCGCGGCGTTTGAGGTGTTGAACGTGCTGGGGCATGGGTTGCACGAGAAGCCGTATGAAAATGCGCTCGTGGTGGAGTTGCGGCTGCGGGGAATCGCCGTCGAGCAACAGCGTCGTTTTCAGATTCTGTACAAAACCGTGCAGGTGGGTGAATATGTGCCCGACCTGATGGCGTCGTCGTCGGTGATCGTAGACACAAAAGTGCTCGACCGAATCACGGAAGTAGAGCGGGGGAAGATGATAAATTATCTGCGGATTACGAAGCTCCGCGTCGGCCTCATCGTCAATTTGCACAAACCCAAGCTCGAGTGGGAGCGTGTGGTGCTCTGAATCCGTGTGCTTCCGTGTCCATCCGTGGTTAAAATACTCATGACCCGACTTCCCATTACCAAGACTCCGAAAGTTTACGTGGGCGGCGCGTTTATCCGCTCCGAGAGCGCGCGCGTATTTCCGCTCAAAGATGCGGCTGGAAATTTCTTCGCGAATATTCCGCAGTGCACGCGCAAGGATTTGCGGAACGCCGTCGAGGCCGCGGCAAAGGCCGGCCCCGGTTGGGCTAAGCGCACGGCCTACAATCGTGGCCAAATTATTTACCGCCTCGGGGAAATGATCGAGGCGCGCGCCGACGAAATGGCAGCAGCCCTCGTGCTGGGCGGTGCGTCGAAAGTGGCGGCGGCACGTGAGGTTGCCGCCACCGTCGATCGGCTGATTTATTATGCCGGTTGGACGGACAAGTATGAGCAGGTGTTGGGGAACGTGAATCCGGTGGCCGCGCCGTATTTCAATTTCACGGTCACCGAGCCCATGGGAATCGTCGGTGTGCTCGCGCCCGAGGAGTCACCGCTGCTGGCGCTCGTGTCCCTCTTCGCTCCGGCGATCACGAGTGGCAACGCGGTGGTCGCGCTGGCGTCGACGTCGCAGCCCTATCCCGCGATTCTCCTTGGCGAGATGCTCGCCACGAGCGATCTGCCGGGCGGCGTGGTGAATGTGCTCACCGGGTTTCGCAAGGAAATGGTGCCAACCTTTGCGACGCACGGGCATCTCCGCGCCTTGGTCGGGGTGGCGAATGCGGACGAGCGCAAGGCGCTCGCGATCGGTGCGGCGGACAGCATGAAGCGGTTGCATTTGCTCAAGGCGGAAGAGCCGCTGGATTGGTTGGCCGATTCGGCGCAGAGTCTTTACGCGGTGCGCGACACGCTGGAATTTAAGACGACGTGGCACCCGATCGGGGCGTGAGGTGAGGTGGCGCTCGATGGGGAAAGTGCACTGATGTGAAGATGCGGGAATTTACGGCCTGAGGGTGGTGACGCTTACGCAGTTGAGCCGGGGGCGCAGGTGGAGGCCCTAGTAAAACGAGCGGGTGCCGTCGTGATTACCAGCGCGGCCGGTTGGCCATCCGTAGTGTGCCCACGAGCGGCGGCAACGGGCGTCGGCGAAAGGCGATAACGCCGAGCGATGCTGCTTCGGGACGGGCGGGCGCAGGCGGCGAGTGGCCGGGATTCGATTTCGTGAGCTTGAGAAAGTTTTTCCGCCCAGCTCTCCTCAGTCATGGTTTCTTCTGCTCTTTATGCCTTCAGCCGTTTGCGCCCAGCTGGGTTTTGCATCGCTGCGCTACTCGCGACGTTGACCGTGGGTGCGGCTCGCGCCCAGACGGTCGCTCCGGCCGGCAACTCGCTCGCGCGGCAGATCGTGTCGGATCCGAAGTTTCGTGCGGCCGTCGGCGTATTTGACCGCGACTTCGAGCGGTTCGTCGCCGAGTTGATTAAGCTCACGGAAATTCCGGCGCCGCCCTTTGGTGAAGAACCGCGGGCACGGGCTTACATGGCCATGTTGAAGGATGCCGGCCTGGAAAACGTCGAGATGGATGCGGAAGGGAACGTGATGGGTCTGCGCCGCGGGAAATCCGGCGGCGCCGTGCCGCTGCTCGCTGTGGCGGCGCATCTCGACACGGTTTTTCCGGAGGGGACCGACGTGAAGGTGAAGCGTCAGGGCACGCGCTTGCTGGCGCCGGGGATTGGTGACGATACTCGGGGGCTGGCCTTTGTGCTGGCTTTGATTCGGGCGATGCGTGACGCGAAGGTCGAGACGGCGGGGGATATTTTGTTCATCGGCAATGTCGGCGAGGAAGGGCCCGGCGATCTGCGCGGGGTGCGGTATCTTTTCACGAAGGGACCGTGGAAGGATAAGATTAAACGCTTCATCACCGTCGATGGCGGCAATCTTGATTTAATCAGCAACTCCGGGCTGGGCAGTCTGCGCTATCGGGTGACGTTTAAGGGGCCGGGCGGACACAGCTGGGGTGCGTTTGGCAACGTGAGCCCAGCGTTTGCGATGGGCGATGCGATTGCCCGACTCGGGCAGGTGGTGGTGCCCAAGAAGCCTAAAGTTTCCTACAACGTCGGTATCGTCTCGGGTGGCACGTCGGTGAATTCGATCCCGTTCGAGACGGCGATGGAGATCGATATGCGCGCCGTTGATCCGGCGGCGCTCAAGGACATCGACGCGAAATTTAAGGGAATTGTGGCCGACGCGGTCGAGGCGGAGAATGCGATTCGTTCGACGGCAAATGGGAAAATTACGGTCGAGATTAAACTGATTGGCGACCGGCCCTCGGGCACGACGTCGCCGGACTCGCCGGTGTTGCGGCAGATCGCGGCGACGATGGGCGTGTTCGACAAAGTTCCGGTCTGGGATACCAACAGCACGGACGCCAACTTGCCGATCAGCCTCGGCATCCCGGCGTTTGCGATCGCGCGCAATTCCGCCAACAAGGGCGGCCGCGGTCACTCGCTCGACGAGTGGGTCGATGTGGAAAAGACGCAGGCGGTGAAAGATTTTGAGCTGGCGGCGGCAATGATCCTGAGCATCGCGGAATTGCCGTGAGGGGAGGGTGGAGGGGTGGAGGAAGGGGCGGAGAACTGAGAGCTGGACGGGGGTGCGAATGACTTGGAGAGCGGATCGGAAATCCTGCCCTACTTATCGGAGCGCAGCAGGCGCGCGATGGCGCGTTGCGCGGGCATCGACGGAGCGGTGCCGAATTTTGTGACGGAGAGGCCGGCGGCGGCGTTGCCGTAGCGGGCGGCGGACGCGATGTTGCCGTCGAAACGCACGAGGCCGGCGGCGAAGCCACCGACGAAGGCATCGCCGGCACCGGTGGTATCGACGACCTTCAGGCCGGTGTGAGCCGGGATAAAAAGATGGCCACGAGATTGGGAAACGAAGCAGCCGCGCGCGCCGAGGGTGACAATGATGGTGGGCACATCGAACGACCGGCAGAGGCGGTGGAGATCGTGGAACGGGAGCGCTCGCAGAGATTTCTCGGTGAAGCCCCGGCGATTCACGAGCGCGACAAACTCGGTTTCGTTGGGCACGAGCACATCGGTGAAGTCGAGGATGCGGTCGTCAAAGTCGGGGCGCATCGGCGCGGGATTGAGTACCGTAGTGCAGCCAGCGATACGCGCGGTGCGGAACACGTGGAGGTTGAGCGCGAGGTTGGTCTCGTGTTGGCAGACGACGACCCGGGCGCCGCCGAGCAGCGCGGCGGGCACATCGCGCGGGGCGAGGGCGGCGTTGGCGCCGAGGCCGATGACGATTTGATTTTCTCCGCGGCCGTTGACGAGAATGGCGGCGTTGCCGGTGGGGAGTTTTTTGCGGGCGAGGTGAACCGCGATGCCTTCGGCGCGCAGGAACGTCTCCGCATCGCGGCCAAAATGGTCGTCGCCGAGGGCGCCGACAAACGCGGTGTCTGCGCCGGCGCGGGCCGCGGCGACGGCTTGATTGGATCCTTTGCCGCCGGGGCCCGTTGTAAAGCGGCCGACGACGGTCTCGCCGGTAGCGGGAAATTCCGAGCAGCTCCAGGTGAGATCCTGGTTGAAGCTGCCGACGACGACGATGGAAGGAGTCACAGGGCCCAGGCTACGGGGGGCTCGTTGGGGAAGACAAGCTACGTGCCCTACAACTCCCCAGTCTCGGCTGTTTATGCCAAAGTTTGCGCTGGGAATCCGCAGCGGGTGGAGTGTTCGCGAATGGAAGCCGCACCGATGATCGATATCCTATTTTACGCTGGGCTGCGCCGGGAACGCTCGCAGCGGCGGCGCTACGTGATGGCGGCGCGGCTCGATCCGAAGTTCTTTTCCGCGCGAGTAGGAGCGACCTGATCAACCCCGCGTGGATCGACCAGCTGAGCCGGTGAGAATTTTCCCATGATCGAAGCCCTGCATCTGACCAAAACCTTTCGCGACAAGAAGCGCGGGGAGATCCGCGCCGCCGACGATATTTCGTTCCGCGTTTCCCCAGGGCAGATTTACGGCCTCCTCGGGGCCAATGGTGCCGGCAAGACCACGACGCTGCGGCTGCTGGCCACGTTGCTCAAACCGACGGGTGGGAGTGCGACGGTGGCCGGCTGCGACGTCGCGCGCGAACCGGAGAAAGTCCGGGCTCAAGTCGGCTTTCTCGCTGCCAGCACCGCGCTCTACGGCCGGCTGACGGCGCGGGAGATGATCGCTTATTTCGGAAAACTCAACGGGCTTGCCGATGCGGAGATTCGCGCGCGCACCAAGCGACTGGCGGACGAACTCGGCATGCACGATTTTCTCGACCGACGCTGCGACACGTTTTCGACGGGCATGAAGCAGAAGACTTCGATCGCCCGGACGCTCATCCACGATCCGGCGGTAATGATCTTTGATGAGCCGACGCTCGGGCTCGATGTGATGACGGCGCGGGCGATCGTGAAATTCGTGCGCGAGTGCCGCAACCGCGGTAAGACGGTGATCTATTCGACGCACGTCATGAGCGAAGTGGAAAAACTGTGCGACACGATCGGCATCATCCACGGAGGAAAGTTAATGGCCGAAGGGACGCTGGCCGGCTTGCGCGCCACCTACGGCGAACAGGACATGGAAGAGATTTTTGTGAAGATCGTCGGGGCGGAGGATGCGAAATGAACTGGACTAATATTCTCACGGTTTATCTGAAAGAGTTGAAAGATTCGCTCCGCGACCGACGCACGCTGCTTTCGACGATTATTATTCCGACGCTCGTGATGCCGTTGCTCACGTTCGGCGTGGGCACGGTGGCATCGGGGGTGATCGGCAAGGCGCGCAGCGAGACGCCGACCGTCATGATTCTCGGTGGCGAGGATTCGCCGGGAATCGTGGCCCGGCTCAAGGAGTCGAAGAAAATCAAGGTCGTGCTGACGAGTTTGGATTGGAAGGAGGACATCACGGAGAAGAAGGTCCGTGCGGCGGTGCAGTTGCCGGAAAAATTCGAAGCCGGACTCACGGCCGGGGCGGCATCGACGGTGGTGATCTATCACTACGAAGGGGAGATGAAATCGTCTTTTGGGGCGGGAGAATTGGAGAAATTGTTCCGGGAGCTGCGAGAGCAAACGACGACAGATCGGCTGGCGGAGCGCTCGCTCCCGGCGACCCTGGCCAAGCCGTTTGATTTCAAACGGGAGAACGTCGCGCCGCCCGAGAAGGTCGGCGGCAACCTGTTTGGCGGTTTGGTGCCTTATCTGATCATCATCTTATGTTTCACGGGGGCGATGTATCCGGCGATAGATCTGACGGCGGGGGAGAAGGAGCGGGGGACGATGGAAACGCTGCTGTGCAGTCCGGTGGCGCGGGTCGATATCGTCTTGGGGAAATTCTTGATGGTGCTCACCGGTTCGCTGTCGGCGATGGGCTTTATGCTCTTGTCGATGGGGGTAACTGCGTTGGTGGCCGGATCACTCCTGATGGGCGGTGGCTCGATGGCGAAGGCAGGAGCAGCGGCGGCGGCCAGCGTATCTGCGGGCAGTGTGATTCCGCTGATTGATCCGTTTGGGCTGGTGGGTGTGTTGGCGATGGTTTTTCCCGTCGCGGTGTTGTTCGCGGCGCTGGCGTTGACGATTTCGCTCTTTGCGAAGAGCTCCAAGGAAGCTCAAAGCTACCTCGCGCCGCTGATGATCGTGATCATCATGCCGGCGGTGATCGGCATGTTGCCGGGGATTGATCTCAATGCCCGGCTCGCGCTAGTGCCGCTCCTCAATCTTTCCCTCGTCTGCAAGGAGATGCTCTCGGGTGTGTGGCACTGGAACTACATCGCGATTATTTTTGGTTCGTCGTGCGTTTATGCGGCGGTGGCGCTGTGGCTGGCCGTGAAGATGTTCAATCGCGAAGACGTGATTTTCCGCGCGTGAGGAGAGCGGGGACGGACGTGCGTAACGGGAGCACGCACGCTGTGCTGGCGACGCACGTGCGGCGGGGCGACGTGAGACGACTGATCCTGGTAGTGGCGGGATTCCGGAGGCGGCCCTGAAAGCCCGGCGTTGAAATATCGGGGCTGCGGTTGAGTCGCGCGCGAGCGGGCCGTTGCATTTTCGGCGGACAGGCCTTGGGGTGGGACATGGCGTTTCCCCAACACATCATCGCCCGCAAGCGCGACGGCCACGCGCTCACGCGCGAGGAGATCGGAGCCTTCGTCCGCGGTGCGGCCGATGGGTCGTGGGCGGACTACCAGCTGAGCGCGATGCTCATGGCGATCGTGTGGCGGGGTATGACGCCGCAGGAGACGGCCCACTACACAGAGGCGATGATGCACTCCGGCGCGGTGGCGGATCTGGCGAGCATCACGCAGCCCAAGGCGGACAAACATTCGACGGGTGGTGTCGGCGATAAAATATCCCTGCATCTCGCGCCGATGATTGCGGCGTGTGGGGTCGTGGTGCCGATGATTTCCGGGCGTGGGCTCGGGCACACCGGCGGCACGCTCGACAAGTTGGAATCGATTCCGGGGTTTAACGTGAACCTTTCGCTCGCGGCTTATCGCGCGCAGTTGGAGAACATTGGCCTCGCGTTGATCGGCCAGACGGCGGACCTCGCGCCGGCGGACAAGAAACTTTACGCGCTGCGCGACGTGACGGCGACGGTGGAGAGCATTCCGCTGATCTGCGGCAGTATCCTGTCGAAGAAACTGGCCGAAGGCATCGATGTGCTGGTGCTCGACGTGAAGTTTGGTCGGGGCGCATTCATGAAAGACCAGGCGAAGGCGCGGGAGTTGGCGCGGGCGCTGGTGTCGGTCGCGACGGCGATGGGGAAGCCGACGCGCGCGGTGCTGACGGCGATGGATGAGCCGCTGGGGCGCACGGTGGGCAATGCTTTGGAGGTGAGGGAATCGATTGAGTGTCTGCGCGGCGAAGGTCCGGCGGATGTGATGGACGTCACCTATGCGCTCGGTGAGCAGATGCTGCTGCTGGCGAAAGTCGTGACGACGAAGGCGGAAGCGCGCGCTCAGTTGGAGGCGAGCATCGTGAGTGGCGCGGCGCTAGGAAAATTTCGAGCGATGATCGTGGCGCAGGGTGGCGATGCGCGGGTGGTCGAGGACGGGTGGCGGTTGCCGCGAGCGCGGTTACTATTCGAAATCAGAGCAACGCGCGCCGGATTTGTGACGGACGTCGATGCGCTGGGCGTAGCGCTTGCGGCCCTACGACTCGGGGCGGGGCGTGCGAAGGCGGCGGATGCGGTCGATCACGCGGTGGGCGTGAGCGGGTTGGTGAAGGTCGGTGAACGAGTCGCCGCCGGCAGTGTGCTCGGGATGATCCACGCAAACGACGAGGGCGCTTTGTCGGAGGCGAAGGGGATGCTGGCAAATTCAGTCAGCGTGGGCGACACGCAGACCGAGGCACCGCAGCTGATTGAGGAGATTGTCGGCGAGGGAGCGGGCTGAAGCCTCGCCCTACGCTTCCATCTCAGCCAGCTTCGTCACGGCGGTTTCCCAGGCGGCGGTGGCGGTCGCGATTTGGTCGACGACGGTGCTCAACTCGCGGTTGAGGTGGTGAAACTTTCCTTTGTCCGCGTAGGACGCGGGGTCTTCAAGTGCCGCAGTAATTTCGGACTGCTTCGTTTCGAGCTCAGATACTTTTTTCTCCAGCAGGCCGACTTCCTCGCGGAATTTGCGGATTTCGTTCGGTGTGGGTTTTTTCGCGGCGGCAGCGGTGGACGGCCGCGAAGGGGGCGTCGCGGCTCCAGCGGCAGCTTGCTTTGGACGGGCGTCGGTGAAGCCAGCGGTGAGCGCGAAGCGGGCGTCGGTGAGTTTGGATTTATCTAAGTAATAATCGTAATCTCCGGCGTAGGGGGTGAGGCGGCCGCTGTGGACGTGGAGGACCGTTTGGGCGAGCGCCCGGATGAAATGCACGTCGTGGCTGATAAAGATGAGGGTGCCTTCGTAATTCTTCAAGGCATGCACCAACGCGTCGATCGACTGAATATCCAAGTGCGTCGTCGGCTCATCCATGAGGAGGAAGTTCGGCGGCTTGACGAGGATGCGGGCGAGGGCGAGGCGGGATTTTTCGCCACCGGAGAGGACCGCGATGGGTTTGTGGACGTCGTCTTTGCGGAAAAGAAAGGCGCCGAGGATGGCGCGGGCCTGTTGCTCGGTGAGCTGGTTTTCGACGGTGCGCAGCGACATGACGTTTTCGAAAACGCTCATGCTGGTATCGAGATTATCGAGACGATTTTGGGCGAAGTAGCCGGCCACGACGTTGGTGCCGAGCTCGCGGGTGCCGCCCTGCGTGGGGATGACGTCGGCGAGAATTTTGAGGAGCGTGGATTTGCCGGCGCCGTTGGGGCCGACGAGCACGATGCGTTGGCCGCGTTCGCAAGTGAAATTGAGGTCCTTGTAGACGACGTGGGTGCCGTAGGCCTGTTGGATGTGCTCGAGGGTGATGACCTTGAGGCCGGAGCGCGGAGGCTGGGGGAACTTGAAGTTCATCTTCCGCAGTTCCTCGGTCGGTTCCTCGACGGCAGCTTCTTTCAGACGCTCGATTTGTTTCTCTTTGGATTTTGCGCGGGAGGCCATCGAGGCCTTGGCGCCGAAGCGATCGACGAAGACTTGGAGGTGGGCGATCTCGCGCTGCTGGGTCTTGAAGGCGGCGGCTTGCTGGGATTTGCGGGCCTCTTTTTCGGTGAGGAAATTATCGTAGTTGCCGTGGTAATAGTGGAGCGAGCCGGCGCGGAGCTCGAGCATGCCGGTGCACAGGGCGTTGAGGAAGGCGCGGTCGTGCGAGATGACGACGAGGCCGCCGGGGTAGCGGATGAGGTAGTCTTGAAACCAGAGGAGCGCTTCGAGATCGAGATGGTTGGTCGGCTCGTCGAGGAGGAGCAGGGCGGGCTCGGCGACGAGGAGGCGGGCGAGGTGGGCGCGCATGACCCAGCCGCCGGAAAACGTCTTCGCGAGCTTGAGGGCGTCGCCCTCTTTGAAGCCGAGGCCGGCGAGGATTTTTTTCGCGCGGGGTTCGAGCGTGTAGTCGATATCGTAGTCGTCCTCGTCGGGCTCGAGTTTTTTACCGCTGGTGGCGATGTGGAGAATCGTTTCGTCGCCGGCGGGGGCGCTCTCTTGCGGGAGATAGCCGAAGTCGGCACCGCGTTCCCACTCGATGGTGCCGGTGTCGGGTTTTTCCTCGCCGAGGATGAGGCCGAACAGCGTGGATTTACCTGCGCCGTTCGGGCCGATCAGGCCGAGGCGATCGGTGCGGGCAATGAACAGGGAGACCTCCGAGAAGAGTTCTCGGGTGCCATAGGACTTGGAAACATCGGCGATGGTAAGCATCGTAACCGAGTAACAAACACGAAGTGGGGGCGTGGCGTCAATGGCGCGCTTGCTCGACTGAAAATTAGCGGGCGAGGGTCAACGCGATGCAACCCGCGACGGCGATGACACTGCCCGCGATGGCGCGTCGGGTCGGTCGGTCGCCTTCGAGCCAGTAGGCGATGGGGATGGCGAACAGGGGAGTGGTGGCGGCGATGGGGAGGACGATGCCGCTGGGCGACGTGGCGAGGGCCCATTGGTAGCAACTCACCCCGGCGACCGGGCCGGCGAGACCGGAGGCGAAAATGAGCCAGCGACCACGGGGAGAAGTGGGTAGAAATGAAGTGTCACGTATTACGTGACAATGCTCGGCTGGGGTGGCGAGGGAGGCGGCGGGGGCGGGGGTGCGGCGGAGGAAGTGGAGGATGAGGAACCACAGCGTGGTGAAGATGAGTCCGGCGAAAATACGGTGGTAGGCGGCGTTGATGCCGAAGGTGGCGTTGTGCACGGCTTCGCCGGCAGCTTCGGCGACGTTGACGCCCTTGCGGCTGACGAGAGCGCCGAAACCCTGACCACACGCGGCGACGAGGCCGAAGAGGAAACCGATGGGGCGGACCGGCACGCGGGGCGGGCTCGCTTTGCTAGGTAGCAGGGCGACGCCGACGCCGATGAGAATGACCAGCCCCCAGAGGATCTGCGTCGCGGTGAGGCGGGTGCCGAGCCAGAGCCACTCGCCGAGGGCGGCGATGGGCGCGGCCAAGCATTGTGTCATCAGGACCGTGAGGCGGGAGCCGAGCAGCGGGAGGGCGGCATAGACGCCGAGGTCGCCGAGGCCCATGCCGATGACGCCGCTGAGAAAAAACCAGCCGACACTGGTACTGCTGAAACCGTGGCCGAGGGAATGGGCGAAGAGGCCGAGGAAGGCGGCGGCGACGAGGAGGCGGCCGACGTTGGCGCGCATGGAACCGTTGGCGCGCACGCTCTGGCTTGCGTAGGTGGCGCTCAGGGCGAAAAAAAAGGCGGCGAGAAACGAGGCGAGCATGGTGGGCGCCGCAGCGGCGCCGGTTGAAGACGGAAGAGGAGGTTTAAGTTTAAGGGAGGAGGCGGTGGCGACGAGAGCGCACGGATTCGCGGGGTGCGACGGTTTTTTGTCGCGCAGCGTCACGGCGCGGCGCAATTCTGTGCACCACCATGAAAGCCAAGAAAGCCAGAGTAAAACCCGAAGCCGTCAACGCTGCGCTCGCCGCGAAAAAAGGGCCGATCTCAAAATTTATTGCCCATCACTACCGGCATTTTAACGCCGCGGCGCTAGTCGATACCGCTAAGGGTTACGAGGCGCACCTCGAAGCCGGGGGCAAAATGCTGGTCACGCTCGCAGGCGCGATGTCCACGGCGGAGCTCGGGATCTCGCTCGCCGAGATGATTCGGGCGGACAAGGTCCACGCGATCGTGTGCACGGGTGCGAATTTGGAGGAGGATATTTTCAATCTCGTCGCTCATGATTATTATGAGCGCGTACCGCACTACCGGCACCTGACTGCGGAGGATGAAGTGGAGTTGGTGAAGAGGCACATGAATCGCGTGACGGACACGTGTATCCCGGAGATGGAAGCGATGCGCCGTATCGAGGCGGTGGTCGCGGACGAGTGGACGAAAGCGGACCAGGCGGGTGAGCGGTATTTCCCGCATGAGTTCATGTACAAGATTCTGCGCAGCGGAAAACTGAAGAAGAGCTACCAGATCGATCCGAAGAATTCGTGGATGCTGGCCGCGTGTGAGAAGGACCTGCCGATTATCGTCCCTGGCTGGGAGGATGCGACGTTGGGCAATATGTATGCGGGCCGCTGCGTGACGGGTGAAATCAAGCACGTGCACACGGTGCGCACGGGAATCGAATACATGACGTGGCTGGCGGAGTGGTATACGAAGACCGCGAAGAAGCTGAAGAACGGCGAGGGCTCGATCGGGTTTTTCCAGATCGGCGGTGGCATCGCGGGCGATTTCCCCATCTGCGTGGTGCCGATGTTGCATCAGGATCTCGGCCGCACGGGCGTGCCGCTCTGGGGTTATTTCGCGCAGATCAGCGACTCGACGACGAGCTACGGGAGTTACTCAGGCGCGGTGCCGAACGAGAAGATCACGTGGGGGAAGCTCGCGGGCTCGACGCCGAAATTTATCGTTGAGAGCGACGCGACGATCGTGGCGCCGTTGATCTTCAATTGGGTGCTGGGGAATTAAGGGACGGCGGATGGCGACGATTCCCCGGTAATTCCCAGGCGTGGCGGAGCCGCCAGCAGTTCGACGAATAAAAACTTTTGACTGCGGATGCTGCGGATATTGCGGATAAAGGCAGGCCTACAGCCGGAGTAGGCCGCGTCGCTGGCGGGTGGGTGGGAAATGGTCATCACTCAATCATCTTGCTGCCCACCGGATCAAGCTACGCAGTCGGGGGCTCAACTTGGAGGAAGGGCACGAAGATTTTCCGGAACGATCGTGCCGACTGCGAAATCCGCGGGCAACTGGGACGACCAGCATCACCGGAGCGTTTGCCCCATCATGGTCGGCCGCCGGCTCGCAGGCGCGCGAAGTGTCCGCGAGCGGGAGGGCCAGCGTGGGATACCTGTGGGCTTGCGCTGGCGCATGGGCCTGCGGTGATCGCCGGATGGCCAATGCGCTCCTCTCGGAAAAATCGCCCTATTTGCTCCAGCATGCGGAGAATCCGGTGGCGTGGTTGCCGTGGGGTGAAGCGGCGTTTGCGCGGGCGAGGGCGGAGGAAAAGCCTATTTTCCTGAGCATCGGTTATTCGACGTGTCACTGGTGTCACGTGATGGCGCACGAGTCGTTTGAGAATGAGGCGGTGGCGGCGATTTTGAACGAGCACTTCGTCGCGATCAAAGTGGACCGCGAGGAGCGGCCCGACGTGGACAAGGTTTACATGGCCTACGTGCAGGCGCTCACCGGCCATGGTGGGTGGCCGCTCAGTGCGTGGCTCACGCCGGAGCTCAAACCCTTTTTCGGTGGGACTTATTTTCCGCCCGAGGATCGCCACGGGCGTGCGGGGTTTCCGACGATTCTGCGGGCCATCGCGGGGGGCTGGAAAAGCGAACGGGACACACTTGTCACTGAGAGCGAACGCGTGCTCGGCACGCTGCGAGACGATCATGCGGGACAGAGAACGCGGGACGGGGGAGTGGGGACCGCGGACGGGCCGCTGGCGGTCGCCGGTGGGGAGGCCTTCGAGCAGTGTTTTCAATACTACTACGAGGCGTTCGATGGGGCCAACGGGGGCTTCGGCGGGGCGCCAAAATTTCCGCGGGCCGCGAACTTAAATTTTTTATTTCGCGTCGCGGCGATCCAAGGCGTCGCGAGTGAGATGGGTGCGCAGGCGGTGCGGCTGGCGACGTCGACGCTGCGGGCGATGGCGCGCGGTGGCATCCATGATCACGTGGGTGGTGGGTATCATCGCTATGCGGTGGATGAGACGTGGTTCGTGCCGCACTTCGAGAAGATGCTCTACGATCAGGCGCAGATCGCGATCAACTGCCTTGAGGCCAAGCAGGCGACGGGCGACGAACGCTTCGCGTGGATGGCGCGGGATATCTTCGACTACGTGCGGGCGGAGCTGACGAGCCCGCAGGGCGGTTTTTTTACGGCGGAAGACGCGGATTCGCCGGTGGGCGGCCGTGGCACGAGCGTCCCGCCCGTGAGCGATTCGGAAGACGGGCGCGACGCTCGTGTCGCGGGGGAACCGGCGCATGCGGAAGGGGCGTTTTATGTGTGGAGTGCGGCGGACCTGCGCGCCGTGCTCGGCGAAGACGCGGGGCTGATCGCCGCGCATTTTGGCGTGTTGGATCCGGGCAACGTGACGGGCCCGCTGGATCCGCACGGCGAATTTCGCGGCAAAAACATTCTCGTGCAGCGGCGCTCGCTCGTGGAAACGGCGAAGCTGTTTTCGCTCGAGCCCGAAGCAGCGAATGAACGAATCGGGGCGGCGCTGGCGACATTGCAGGTGGCGCGGGCGGGGCGGCCGCGGCCTTTGCTCGATGACAAGATTGTGACGGCGAACAATGGGCTGATGATTTCGGCGTTGGCGAAGGCGGCGCAGGTGCTGGGGGGGGAGAACGCGGAACGAGAACGATTTTTGCGGTCGGCGGAGCAGGCGGCGGCATTTGTCGAAAGGGAGTTGTATGATGCGGCGCGGGGCGTGTTATTTCGCTGCTGGCGCGAGGGGCGCGGGGTGCATGAAGGGTTTGCCGAGGACTATGCGTATTTTATCCAAGGGCTGCTCGATTTGTATGAAGGATCGTTCGCGCTGCGGTGGTTGATTTGGGCGGAGGCGCTGCAGGAAAAGATGGACGAGCTTTTTTGGGATGAGACGCGGGGCGGGTATTTTAACTCGGCGGCGGGCGATGCGAGCATCGTGCTGCGACTGAAGGAGGATTACGATGGCGCGGAGCCGGCGCCGAGTTCGGTGGCGGCGATGAATTTGTTGCGGCTGGCGACGCTGTTGCCCGATCAAGACGCGACGGGGGCGCCGCATCGCCAAACGTACCGCGGGCGCGGGGTGCGGTGCATCGAGGCGTTTCGGGCGCAGTGGTCGCGGACGCCGCAGGGGATGCCACAGATGGTGTGTGCGCTGGAGCTGGCGCTCGAAGCGCCGCGGCACGTGGTGTTAGTCGGCGATCCGGAGGTGGGTGATTTTCACGCGCTGGTGGCGGCGTTGCACGAGCAGCTCGGGCCGCGACGGGCGTTACTGGCGGTGACGAATGACACGGACCGCAGGTGGTGGGCGGAGCGGGCGCCGTGGATGACGGACATGGTGGCGATCGGTGGACGCGCGACGGCCTATGTGTGCGCGGAATTTGCCTGTCAGGCGCCGGTAACAGAGCCCGAGGATTTGCGGCGTTTGTTGCGGTAAGGCTGAGGTGGAGCCAGCCACGTTTTGAATGCGGATTTCGCAGATTTCGCGGATAAAGGTAGCCGCAGCTTGCATCAGCGGAGCGATTCGCGAGATCCACGGTTGAATCGATGCGGAAACCTTGACGTGTTTGAAATAAGTCTCGGAGTTGAAGGACTTCCCTTCCACGAACGACTCATGAGATTTTGACCATTCAAGGTAGGCCGCCGGTTGGTAGACGCGCTGAGCGTCCGCCCGCGGTCGGCCGACCAAAGTCCCCAACCGATCAGACATTGGTATTAACACTGACCCGTGAAAATTCTCGCCCTTGCAGACGAACCCGTGGAGCGCGCGATAGTGCGCAAGGCACTTCAGCGACTGGATGACGACGCGATCGCGACCGCGGAGGGCGAGGCGGCGTGGGTGGCCGTTTGGCGATGAACCCAATCGCTGAGAGCATCCAGCGGCTCGAGGAGAAGATTGCGTATCTCGAGCGCCACGTGACGGAGCAGGACAAGGCGATGCTGGAGATGTCTGACGACATCATTCGCTTGAGCCGTGAACTGAATGCGCTGCGGGAGCGTACGGGCCAAGATGCGCCGGGCGGTGGCGGCGAGGAAGCGATGCCGGACGAACGGCCCCCGCATTACTGATACCGACGTCTTATGATGTTTGGACGATAGTCGAAACACCACTCGCTGGCGCTCGCGGCTACCCGAAGTCAAAAACTCAAAGGACGTGGGAATGAGCCTCGTTCCGCGCGGTCAGAACGACGCGGTGAGTTCCTGTTGGTGACCTGAGTCGAGGTTCTGCTTACCGAGAGCGGTGCACTCGATGCTGTCGTTCTTGTAGAGTTTGAAACTCACGGGACCCGTGGCGTCAGGCGTTTCCCAGCGCCATTTTCCGATGGAGACGAACTGCAACGGAACGCCTTTTTCCCAGCTTAAGCCGGGGCCCTCGCCGCGAATGAAGAGGCGGTTGCCGATGCCGATGTAAGCGGTGGCGATGAGCCGCGTGGCGCCGTCGGAGGTGAGGACCCGCTCGGTGAGTTCTGCCGATTGTGGGGCCGGCGTATCGTCAATTTCGAGACCGAGGGCAGGCTCATCGTCGTCGGCGGGCGCTGATTTCTGCGCGGCACGTTTGCGCGGAGATTTGGGCGCGTCGTCTGGGGCGGCCTCGTCGGCGACGGTGGCGGGCTGCTCGGCCGCGGGCGCGTCGGCCACGGGTACGTCGGGTGCGGGGGCGTCGGATGGGGGCGCCTCGGATGCGGACGCGTCCGGTGCGGGGGCGTCGGATGC
>Ga0209550_10000027_pt1 | contig 92421 bp, 90 predicted proteins | sample LauGreSuBDMM15SN_2_FD_187567 | JGI IMG/M metagenome (GOLD analysis project Ga0209550, IMG submission 187567) | Freshwater lake microbial communities from Lake Michigan, USA - Su13.BD.MM15.SN (SPAdes) (version 5) | ecosystem: Environmental > Aquatic > Freshwater > Lake | place: Lake Michigan... | reverse complement strand
GTTGCACCTATCGGTTGGGTCAATCAGCCTGCAATTACCTTAATTGATAAAGCGTTAAATGATTATGAAGTTGTTTGGGCAGCAGCCGGTCATCCTCACGCAGTTTTTCCAACAACTTATGAAGAATTAATGAAATCAACCAATGCAAAAGCGATGAGGGTAGGAGATAACTAGGTGAAGGTGACTAAGGCAAATATATTTGAGTGGCTAGGAGTGGTGACTGCAATTGTTTACTCACTTCTTGTGGCAGTTAATATTGGCGCAGAGTTCATTGGCTTTACGCTTTTATTAGCATCTTCCGGATTTATTGGAATATGGGCATATCTTGGTAAGCATAAAGGAATTCTCTTCCTGCAATTCTTTTATGCAACAGCTGGAATCATCGGAATGATTCGCTGGTTTTAAAGATTTAAAAAGTAGTAACTGGGCAGGTAAGAGTTCTAGTTATTCCAGGTACTGCCTGCACCTTTGCCAAAACAGTACGACCTAAATCCTCCATGCTTGCAGACTCTGCTCGCATAATCACATCGTATGGACCGGTTACGCCTTCGGCGATAGTTACACCAGGTATGACAGAGATTGCTTTGGCAACACTGGAGGCCTTACCAACTTCAGTTTGAATAAGAATGTAAGCCTGAACTGACATTTGAAGCCTTTCAATTTATATCTTCGTGCTCAGCAATGAACCGAAGTGATATTAAAGGGTAGCCTATAGCGAGTTAATTGGGGAGTGCCATTGATTGAATCTGAAGCAACGCTGATAGCTAGGTTACGCGAGCTATTTAACACCTCTTTTCAAAGTGGGGTTGAACTGGGCATTGGCGATGATGCCGCAGTCCTTTCCGCCTCAAATAACAAATTAGTTGCAACCGTAGATATGGCGGTTGAAGGTGTTCACTTCCGGTGTGATTGGTCATCACAATTTCAAATTGGCGCAAAGCTAACTACGGCAAATCTTGCAGATATTTTTGCAATGGGGGCAAAACCAAAGTATTTATTAGTTGCTGCTGCAATTAGCCAAGTAAATAACTCAGAGGTAATAACTGAGTTAGCAAAGGGAATTAGATCGGTAGCAGATAATTTTAAGGTTACTGTGATTGGTGGAGATTTAAGTAAAGCAGAGATAATGAGTTTAAGTATCACAGCCCTTGGTGAGTTATCAGGTAATCCGATATTACGAAGTAATGCACAGGTTGGTGATTTACTTTACCTCTCAGCATTACCTGGATTATCTGCTGCCGGGCTTGCAATTTTAAATCGTGGATTAGATAGGCCAAGATATGTAGTAGATGCTCACCTAAATCCAAAGTTAGTTGCACCAGATAAATTAACTAAAGTAGCAACATCGTTGTGTGATATTAGTGATGGATTGGTAACAGATGCTGGAAATATTGCTAAAGCTTCTGGAGTTGCTATTAATTTAAATAAAGAGCTGATTACAAGTGCACCTGATTTTAAAGATTTAGCTGAGCTTGCAAATGAGTTAGGTGAAGATGTTTTTGATTGGATTCTTACTGGAGGTGAGGATCATTTCTTTCTAGCAACAGTTAATCCAAGTAATGCTAGTGAGGAGTTGGGTATAAGAGTTGGAGTTGTAACAACAGGTGGTGGTGAGATTTCACTAGATGGTGCAGTAATTAAAAAGAGTGGATACCAGCACTTTTAAATTAGCGAAGTGCTTTACCAGCTTTCAAGCATGATGCGCAGACATTTTTGCGCTTGGTCTGGCCATTGATAATTGTACGAATTTTTTGAATATTTGGATTCCAACGGCGTCGGGTAGCACGCTTTGAGTGGGAGACATTGTTGCCAAAGCTAGGGGCTTTGCCACATAGATCGCAGACTGATGACACTGTATTACTCCCTTTATTTTTGCCGATTTAACTTAAGTAGAGGCGAAAGATTACCTTGCAGGGGTATTAAATGGCTAATCCGGTGGGTAATTACGCGCAGTTGCGTAGCCGGCGTTAGATACTTCAACTATGGCAAGCCTAGATACCCGCTTACAAAACATCCTTGGGGATCGCACTGCGCAGGTTTTGGAAAAATCATTTGGTATGACAACAGTTAATGAATTACTGCGCCACTATCCAAGAAGGTATGTAGTTCGAGGTGAATTAACTGATATTTCAAAATTGTTGGCAGATGATGAGGTAACAATTTTAGCTCAGATCGAAGCGGTCAATTTAAGACGAGCAAATGGCAAAAATATATTAGAGGTAGTTGTAACCGATGGTAGCGCCAATTTATCTCTTACATTTTTTAATCAAGCATGGCGGGAGAAAGATTTAAAGGCAGGTCGAGTTGGCCTCTTTGCTGGCAAGGTTGGAGTATTTAAAGGCAAGCGGCAGTTATCTCACCCAGATTATCAATTGATTCCAGATGGCGATGATGTTGATGCTGCAGTTGCTGAGTTTGCTGGAAAGTTTTTGCCAGTTTATCCAGCTACTGCAAAGTTGCCATCTTGGAAAGTAATGCAGTGTGTAAAGTTAGCTTTGGACTCCTTAGATGAGTTACCAGATTATTTACCAGCTGAGATTGCCGAAAAATATAAGTATCCAAATTTAAAGAAAGCATTTGCAGATATTCATCAACCACCTGATTTAGATTCAGCTGAAAATGCCAGGCAGCGGCTTACCTTTGATGAGGCGTTACTACTGCAATTACTTCTTGGTCAACGGCGCAATGAAATTGTTAAATTAAGCACAAAATCTCGCACACCAAATACCCCAGTTTTAGTTGCTGCTTTTGAAAAAAGACTTCCCTTTAAATACACCGCTGGCCAAGTTGAGGTTAATGCTGAGATCGAAAAAGATTTATCTAATAAGTACCCAATGCATAGATTGTTACAAGGTGAGGTTGGATCTGGTAAAACTGTTGTTGCGCTAAGAGCTATGTTGTCAGTTGTTGATTCATCTGGTCAGGCAGCATTATTGGCGCCTACCGAGGTACTTGCTCAGCAACACTTTCGTACTATTACTAAGTTATTAGGAGAGTTAGCCCAATCAGGCACCTTGCAAGGTGGAGCTATTGGTACTCAGGTGGAGTTACTTACGGGCTCACTACCTGCGGCAAGTAAAAAAGCTATACATGCAAAGCTTGCAAGTGGTGAAACTGGAATAGTAATTGGCACACACGCTCTAATCTCAGATGGTGTGGTATTTGATGATCTTGGTTTAGTTGTTGTTGATGAGCAACATCGATTTGGTGTTGAGCAACGAGATGCACTGCGAATGAAGGCAAAGCAACCACCACATCTATTAGTTATGACTGCCACACCAATTCCTAGAACTGTGGCAATGACTATTTTTGGAGACTTAGATATCTCAACCTTACGAGAGCTACCAAGCGGGCGAGTAGCAATCACCACCCATTTAATTCCAGTATTAGAAAAACCTCACTTTTTAAATCGAGCATGGGAGAGGGTTAAAGAGGAGGCGGCAAAAGGGCATCAGATTTATATTGTTGCCCCACGAATCGCTAATCCAAATAAGAAATTAACTGAGCGGGAGATGGTTGCTGCGCAATTGTTAGGGGAGGAGTATTTAGATAATGAGCAGATGAGCGCAGTTGAGGAGTTAGCACCAGAGCTTGCAAAGGGTGCTCTTAAAGGTTTAAAGATAGCTATGTTGCATGGTCGCCAATCTAGTGAGGTCAAAGAGCAAACTATGAGTGCATTTGCAAAGGGTGAAATCGATGTATTAATCGCTACAACTGTTATCGAGGTTGGTGTGGATGTAGCAAATGCATCGATGATGGTAATTATGGATGCTGATCGCTTTGGTGTTTCCCAGTTACATCAATTAAGAGGTCGAGTAGGTAGAGGAAGTGTGCCGGGGCTTTGTCTATTAGTAAGTAATGCGCAAGAAGATTCGCAAAGTATGGCTAGGTTAGCTGCAGTTGCTGCCACCTTAGATGGTTTTGAATTAGCACGTCTTGATCTTGAGCAACGTAAAGAGGGAGATGTACTTGGCTCCTCACAATCTGGTGGCAGATCCCATTTACGGCTACTGCGAGTTTTACGAGATGAGGATTTAATTGAGCGAGCTCGGGAGGCTGCACTTAAAATCTTAGCTACCGACCCAGAAATAAATCATTTTCCACAATTAAAAAATGAGGTAGAGAAATTGCAAAGTGATGAAGCGGCCAGATTTATGGATAAATCATGAGCATGCGAATTATTGCTGGCAGCGGTAAGGGACGAAAACTTTTTTCACCACCTTCAATTACTAGGCCAACCTCTGACCGTGCGCGCGAAGGTTTATTTTCATCTTTGATTTCAACCTTTTCAACTTTAGAAGGATTGCATTTCCTAGATCTATTTGCAGGCTCTGGTGCGGTAGGAGTTGAGGCACTCTCTCGAGGAGCGGCATTAGTTGAAGCGGTAGAGAGTAATGCAGTAAGTGCAACTGTGTGTGAACAAAATTTTGCATTGCTGGCTAATCTGCCTGAGATTGGAAATTTTAAAGTTTATCCAAAAACTGCTTTTGAATTTTTAAATCACACCGCAAGTAAGCCTTATGAGATTATTTTTATGGATCCACCATATGAGGTTGCTAACTCAGAGATTGAGAAGATCTTAAAGAAGATATTGACACTTAAATTGTTAAATAAATTTGGTGTAGTGGCAATTGAGCGAGATGGTAAAGCTAAATCTTTTACATGGCCTGAAGGATTAATGGAATCAAAGGTGCGCTCATATGGTGCTGGCAGCATTCACTATGGGGTAGTAAGTAACGCCCAAATTAGTGATTAAATGGCTAACTTAGCAATTACTTGCTACCGTTTTATCCATGAGACGTGTTGTTTGTCCAGGCTCCTTTGATCCAATCACTAATGGCCACCTCGATATTATTGCGCGGGCATGTTCATTATTTGATGAGGTAGTAATTGCAGTTTTGGTTAATCAAACCAAGAGCTCACTCTTTACAGTGCCAGAGCGAATTGAGATGATTAAAGAGGTAACTGCGCGATATAAGAATATAAAGATTGATTCCTGGTCTGGCTTACTAGTTGATTACTGCAAGGCTAACCAGATACCGACAATTGTTAAGGGATTGCGAGCAGTTAGTGATTTTGATTATGAACTACAGATGAGTCAGGTTAATTTGCAACTGCAAGGTGTTGAGACATTATTTATGTCCACCGCCCCCTCTAACTCATTTTTATCATCATCTTTAGTTAAAGAGATTGCAAGCTATGGCGGGGATGTCTCCGGCTATATGCCTGCAGCAATCGTTGATAAGTTAAGATCTCGCTTAGATCGGAAAGGGTAGGCAATGGATGTAATAGATAGTTTAGAGGCGGCTATTGCCGCAGTTGAGGAAGCACGCTCTGTTCCACTTTCTGCTTCTTGTGTAGTAAATCGAAGTGAGATGCTTAAGTTGCTTGACAGCATCAAGGTTGCCTTTCCAAATGATTTAGCTAAAGCAATCTCAATTCAGCGCAGACAAGAAGAGATTTTAGAAGATGCTAATCAACAGGCAGATGCAATTATTGAGCAAGCAAGACAGGAGGTTGCTCGTCTTGTTGAGCAAACTACCATTGTCTCATCTGCTCGCAAAGAGGCAAACCGAATCCTGGCTGATGCAAACAGTGAGAGCAAGAAAGATCGAGAAGAGATTGAGGCGTATATAGATTCTCGCCTAGCCACCTTAGAGGTTATTTTAAATAAAACTTTAGATGTAATTAGTAAAGGTCGAGATCAATTAGGTGGTTTTGAAACCAAGCACGCTCTCTCTGACTTAACTAAGTAGTTTTATGGCACGCTCAATTTTTATCTTCAATACCCATGATCTACCGCACCGCGCTGGTGAGATGCGCGAGTATGAGCTAGATCTGCTACTTACTGAGTCGGTCGGGGTTGACCTACTTTCAGTAAAACCTGGGCAAGTAATTGAGTTAGATCTGAGAATTCAGTCAGTTGATGAGGGCGTACTAGCAACTGGTGATTTAGTAGCAACTGCAACTGGTGAGTGCACTAGATGTCTTGAACCAATCATTTGGCCACTTACTGAGAGTTTTACCGAGCTTTATTACTATGAGAGCGCAGCGAGTAAAAACTCCAGTAAGAAAAAAGGAAAAGAAAGATCACGCAAAGATGAAGAGATTGATTTGGAAGAGGATGATTTAAGCTTTATGGATGGGGATGAAATAGATCTAGAGTTAGCAATTAGAGATGCAATAATTTTAAATCTAGATGTAAATCCACTTTGCCGCGAGGATTGCTCTGGGCTTTGTCAGGTTTGTGGTCAGATGTGGATCAATTTGCCAGCAGATCATGCCCATACCCCAGATGATCCAAGGTGGGCAGCTTTGAAGGATTTTCCGCTCAAAAGTTAAGCCGTTTTTACAAGTCGCAACTTTTCCTAGATAATTCTCACCTTGCACAAAGTGCATCTATAAAGGAGTAATGATCATGCCAGTACCAAAGCGAAAAATGTCGCGAGCACGCACTCGCTCTCGCCGAAGCATGTGGAAGACAACTCCTGCCCACCTTGCAACATGTGAGCAATGCCAACAACCAAAGTTGCAACATACAGCTTGTCCAACTTGCGGAACATACAACCGTCGCCAGGTTCTAGAGGTCTGATTTGTACGCCCGCCTTACCGAGCAAATCGGTATATCGGTTAAGGATGAGTTACTCGAACTTGCATTAACTCACCGCTCATTTTCATATGAAGCAGGTGGCATTCCAACTAATGAGCGCCTTGAGTTTTTAGGTGATTCTGTTCTTGGTTTAATTGTTACCGATGAGCTATATAAAAAGTTTCCAGATTTAGATGAGAGCAGATTAAGTCCACTTCGTTCTGGGGTAGTAAATATGAGAGCACTTGCTCAAATTGCGCGCGATCTTAAATTAGGTGAGCATCTGCGAATTGGTAAGGGCGAAGAGGCAACTAATGGAAGAGATAAGAACTCAATCCTGGCAGATTCACTAGAGGCACTAGTTGGTGCAATCTATCTAGAACATGGATATTTAAAGAGTGCAGAGATTGTTTTAAATTGGATTGCGCCAGCAATCGTCTCGGCTACATCCCAAGGTGTTGGCCTTGATGGCAAGACTGCGCTGCAGGAAATTGCAGCATCCCTAAATTTATCAGCGCCTGAGTATGAGATTACCGAGTCTGGACCTGACCATGATAAAAGTTTCACAGCTAATGCAATTTTAAGTGGGGAGAAGTTTCCAATCGGACATGGAAAGAGTAAACGTGAGGCGGAGCAATTAGCAGCAAAGCTTGCCCATGAAATATTAAGTAGCAGAGGTAGTAAAAGTAATTAAGAGTAATTTCTTTTTACGATAGCAGATGCCAGAGTTACCAGAGGTTGAAACTGTCCGTGCCGGGCTTGCAAAGCATGTAATTGGAAGGCGAATCTTAACTGCACAAAGTTTTCACCCCAGAGCGATTAAACACTCCTCAATCGCACCTATTTCAACAGTAGCTGGGGCAAAAATAACTGCAGTTAAACGGCGAGGTAAGTTCCTTTGGTTTGAATTAGATCGAGATTTCACATTAGTTGCCCACCTTGGAATGAGTGGGCAGCTACTACTTCAGTCCAGTAATTACCCAGCACAGGCGCATCTTCGAGCAAAGATCTGCCTAAGTGGTAAGTGGAGTAGTGGTAAGAGGAGTGAGATTAGATTTATTGATCAACGAACCTTTGGCTGGTTATCTGTTGAGTTAGCTAAGGAGAAGATTCCAACCTCAGTTGCTCACATTGCATTAGATCCCTTTGAAGCTGAATTTGATCTTAAGGCGGTAATTTCTAAAATAAGAGTTAAAAAATCTGCCATTAAGCCAGCACTATTGAATCAAGAGATAATAAGTGGGATTGGAAATATCTATGCCGATGAGGCACTTTGGCGAGCAAAGATTCACCCTGAGATTATTTGTGAAGAGTTATCTGATATCGAAATAAAAAAATTGATCTCCTGTGCAACAAAGGTGATGCAATCTGCAATAGCAGCAGGTGGAACATCCTTTGATGAGCAGTATAAAAATGTAAATGGTGAGAGCGGCTACTTTTCTCGCTCACTGAGCGTTTATGGCAGGGCGGGTGAGCCATGTTCTAGATGCCGAACCGGTATTCGTAGAATCGCCTTTGCTAATCGCTCATCCCATTTTTGTCCGCGTTGCCAACGGTAAGTAGCACCGATTTACCACCATTTTTAGATAGGTTTGCGCCTATGTGGAGTAAGTGGGTAGAGCTATGTATCTAAAGAGCATGAACCTGAAAGGGTTTAAGTCCTTTGCCTCCTCAACCACCTTAAATTTTGAACAGGGTATTACCTGCGTAGTTGGTCCAAATGGTTCTGGTAAATCAAATGTTGTTGATGCCCTCTCTTGGGTATTAGGTGAGCAAGGTGCTAAAACTTTACGTGGTGGAAAGATGGAGGATGTTATCTTTGCCGGCACATCAGGCCGGGCGCCATTAGGTCGTGCTGAGGTTTCGGTAACAATCGATAATGCAGATGGCGTGCTGCCAATTGATTTTACTGAAGTAACAATTACCCGTGTTTTATTTAGAAATGGTGCATCTGAGTACTTATTAAATGGTGAGACCACCAGGTTATTAGATATTCAAGAGTTACTAAGTGATAGTGGTATTGGTCGTGAGATGCATGTGATTGTTGGACAAGGCCAGCTAGATGCGATCTTGTTAGCAAATCCAGAGGAGCGACGTGCCTTTATTGAAGAGGCAGCCGGTGTGTTAAAGCACCGTAAGCGTAAAGAGAAAGCGATTAGAAAGTTAGATTCAATGCAGACAAATCTTGCCAGAATCCAAGATTTGACTGTTGAGCTACGCCGGCAATTGCGCCCATTAGGTAAGCAGGCAGAGGTTGCGCGTAAAGCATCAATTATTCAATCTGATGTTAGAGATTCAAAATTACGTTTATTAGCTGAGGATCTGCTTCGGATGCGATCAGATATGGATACTGAGGTTGCTGATGAGACAGTTTTACGAGAGCGCAAGGAGCAGGTTGAGCAGGAGTTAAATACTGCGCGCTCGCGTGAGATTGAGTTGGATGCAATTGCAGCAAGTGAAAATCCACAACTAATTAGCGCACAGGAAAACTTTTACCGATTAACCGCTCAACGCGAACAAATTCGCGGCATACAAAACTTAGCATCAGAGCGAGCTAGATTTTTAGCAGAGGAGGCTGAGGAGGCAAAAGCAACTGGGCGCGATCCAAAAGCGTTAGAGGATGAAGCAAAAGTTCTTCGTGCAGAGGAGGCAACACTTGCATCGCAGGTAAATATTTCGCAAGAACAGCTGCATCTTGATTCAAACTCATTAAAAGCAATTGAGGATCAATTAGCATTGGAAGAAAATCGAGTCTCCGCTTCACTTCGCGCAATTGCAGATCAACGCGAGGGAACTGCAAGACAAGAGGGGCATATCAACGGACTTCGATCTCGCATCGATGCAACGATGGGTGAGCTAAGTAGATTAACTGTTGCAAAAGATTCAGCAGAGAGTAGATTAAAAGAGTACCGAGAAGGTTTTGCGGTAATTGAAACACAAATCTCATCTCTTACCGCTACCGAACCTGGCTTAGACGCTATTTTTGATAAGTTAAAGTTTGAAGTCAAAAGCGCAGAAGATCATTTAAAAGTTGCTACAGAAAAGCTACAGGTAACTGAGAAGCTTCGCGCCGGCTCCCTAGGAAGATTAAGTGCTTTTAAAGAGATAACTGAGATTGTTGCATCTTCAGCTAATGCTGCCCTAATCGAGAAAATCGCAATCCTTACCTCAAATTGTGATGTTGAGGTTGCAAAGGTGTCGGCAGATTGTGATCGGCTTAAATTTGAATTAAGCAGCTCACAAGAGGCTTTAAATGTAGTAGCTAGAGATTATGAGATTTCCTTATCAAAGTTAAACGAGTCAGATGCTGCTATGACTGGACTTGCTGAACAGCTTGCTATTGCTGGACAAAATATTAAGAACACCAGCGAGGAGTTGGATCGACTTACATTGGCTTTGAATGCAGCTAGTGAGCAGCGAACCTTTGATGAGCGGGATTTGGCAGCAGCAATTGCGCAATTTGAATCCCACCAAACACCTATGGAGCCGGATCTAACTCACTTAGAGGATTTACGATCTCAGGTCTCTGCGGCTAGATCAAAAGAGGTAGAGGCAAGACTAAGTCTTCGCACAATTGAAGAGCGTAAGGATGCAATTAATCAACGGGCTAAAGCTTTAGAGAATCAAGCAAATGTAGAGCGGGAAGCAACATCACGATTAATTTCTCGAAGAGAAAATCGAGCACAAGCTGCAATAACTGCACAACAAATTGCTGACTCTGCTTATGAGGCATTAATTCAAATTGAATCATCAATTCTGCGAGCAGGTTCTGAGCGAGAAAGATTAGAGATCTCAAGATCTGGCCGAGAGGGTGAGATTTTAAGTCTGCGCACAATCGGAAGAGAGTTAGCGGTTGAGTTAGAGCGTCTTACATCTAGTGTTCACAAAGATGAGATTGCTCGTGCTGAACAAAGATTAAGAATTGAACAATTAGAGATTAAAGCGGTTGAGGAGCTTGGAATTGATGTTCAGACACTTATTAATGAGTATGGACCAACAAATGATGTGCCTACATTTTATGAGAATGAACAAGGTGAGTTTGTGCCTGGTGATTTAATCCCTTATCGCAGGGATCAACAGGAGAAGCGATTAGCGCAAGCAGAGAGGTCATTAACATTACTTGGCAAAATTAATCCATTAGCGCTAGAAGAGTATTCATCCCTTGAAGAGCGTCTGCGTTATCTTGCTGAACAGTTAGAGGATCTGAAGAAAACTAAAAAAGATCTGCTTGATATTATTAAAGAGGTTGATGATCGGGTGCAGCAGATCTTCACCCAAGCATTTGAAGATACTGCTCGTGAGTTTGAGTTGGTATTTGCCAGATTATTCCCAGGTGGTGATGGAAAGTTAATTCTTACTAATCCATCAGATATGTTGATATCAGGTGTTGATGTTGAGGCCAGGCCGCCTGGTAAGAGAGTTAAGCGACTTTCCCTTCTATCAGGTGGTGAGCGGTCATTAGTTGCAGTGGCATTTATGATTGCAATCTTTAAAGCCCGGCCATCTCCGTTTTATATTATGGATGAGGTTGAAGCAGCACTTGATGACACAAATCTTGGCAGATTACTTGGTGTCTTTGAGGAGCTGCGTGAGAAATCTCAATTAATTATTATTACCCACCAAAAACGAACAATGGAGATTGCTGATTCACTCTATGGCGTGACTATGCGTGGTGATGGAGTTAGCGAGGTTATTTCACAGCGCATCCGCGAAGTCGATGCCGTTTCTTAAATAGTAGATGAGTTTATTCAAGCGCCTATTTACCGCACTCAAATCCGGTTCAGTCACCTCAGATGAATGGGAGCAAATTCGCTCTAATTTAATCTCATCAGATTTAGGGGTTAAGTTAGTTGATCAGTTAATAGATCAAGCCAAGAGTATTAAACCTGATGATGCCAAAGAGGCAATCACAAGGCAGGTAAGTAGTTGGCTAAGTCAGAAGAATCGAAACTTAATTATGGCACCTGATCGAGTTACTACAATACTTGTTGTCGGGGTAAATGGAACTGGCAAGACTACATCTGTTGCAAAATTAGCGAATAAATTAAAAGGTGAAGGAAACTCTATCTTACTTGCAGCTGCCGATACATTTAGAGCGGCCGCAACTGAGCAACTACAAACTTGGGCAGAACGAATTGGTATCAAGGTAGTAATAGGTGCGGTAAATAGTGATCCAGCATCGGTTGCATTCTCTGCGATATCAAATGCAAAGCAAGATAAGTTTAATTACTTAATTATTGATACCGCTGGCAGATTACATACTAAGCAAGATTTAATGGATGAGTTAGGGAAAGTAATTCGGGTAATTGAGAAACATTCACCGGTTGATGAGATTCTGCTAGTAGTAGATGCCACAACTGGTCAAAATGGAATCACTCAAGCGCGAACATTTATTGCAGCTGTTGCAGTTACTGGATTTATTGTTACAAAATTAGATGGTTCAGCTAAGGGAGGGGTTGCCCTTGCGATTGAGAAAGAGAGTGGCCTGCCGATTAAGTTTGTGGGCAGCGGTGAGGCAATAGGAGATTTAGCCCCCTTTGAGCCAGGCTCATATATTGAGAGCCTATTTAATTAGGTAACATGCTTTTAACAAATAGGTAAAAGTGTCACCTGCTAGAAATATAAATCTCCACTTAAATTAACTCAGATTAGCCATTATTAGGCCATCTCAACGGCGAGGCTATCCACTTCTAATCGGATATAAAACTAGTAGGCACCTCCCCAGCTGAAAAGTTTCTAATACATTGGAGTTCAAATGACAGATGTTGTTTTAAATACCGGCGACACCGCATGGGTATTGGCAAGTACCGCGTTAGTTCTTTTAATGACGCCAGGACTTTCCCTCTTCTACGGCGGAATGGTTCGGGCAAAGAGTGTTCTAAATATGATGATGATGTCAATGGTGACTATTGGCATTGTTAGTGTGCTCTGGGTTATTTATGGATTCAAATTAGCCTTTGGCTATGAAGCAAATTCGCAGTGGTATGGCGCGCTATCTTTATCAGGATTGGGTAGTGCAGTTAATGAGCTAACAAATAATGGCGGGGTTTACCCAATTCCATTACTGGCATTTGCAGCCTTCCAACTGATGTTTGCAATAATTACACCAGCTCTTATCTCTGGCGCAATTGCCGATCGCACAAAATTTACTGCGTGGGCAGTTTTTGTTGGAGTCTGGGTAACTTTAGTTTATTTCCCAGTCGCACACTGGGTATTCGCCTTTGGTAATAAGGTTGGCGATAATGTAAGTGGCGCAGGATTTTTAGCAGCTCGTGGTGTTGAGGATTTTGCTGGCGGAACTGCAGTACATATAAATGCTGGCGCTGCTGGTTTAGCGCTAGCTATAGTTTTAGGTAAGCGAGTTGGTTGGCGCAGAGAATCAATGCGGCCACACTCAATGCCATTAGTTCTAATCGGCGCAGGCCTTTTGTGGTTTGGTTGGTTTGGCTTTAACGCCGGATCTGCCTTAGGTGCAAATGGTGTGGCAGCGCTTGCCTTATTAAATACACAGGTAGCAACCGCCGCCGCCGCTCTTGGCTGGCTATTAGTTGAAAAATTTCGTGATGGTCATCCAACATCGCTAGGTGTTGCCTCTGGTGCAGTCGCTGGTTTAGTAGCAATTACTCCAGCCTGTGCATTTGTAGCTCCTTGGGCTGCAGTTGTAATTGGTTTAATTGCTGGAATCCTTTGCGCACTTGCAGTGGGTCTTAAATATAAATTTAACTTTGATGACTCATTAGATGTTGTCGGAGTCCACTTAGTTGGTGGATTATGGGGTTGCCTATCAATCGGTCTATTTGGTAGCAGTGCTATTAATAGCCTAGGCCTTGATGGCATCTTCTATGGTGGTGGAACCGTATTGTTAGGTAAGCAAGCATTTGGTGCCTTCTTTGTCATGGCCTACTCCTTTATTGCCACCTTAATTATCGGATTTATCATCGAAAAGACAATTGGCTTTAGAGTTAAGCCAGAGTCAGAAGCTGCTGGTATTGATTATGATCAACATGCAGAGACTGCTTATGAGTTAACATCTAGTTCAAGAGGGGGTTTTAGTTCATGAAGTTAATTACCGCAATTATCAAACCACAGAAACTTGATGATGTTAAAGAGGCATTGGTTGCTGCTGGAATTATTGGTATGACCGTCTCTGAAGCAAAGGGTTTTGGTCGCCAATTGGGCTTAACCGAGGTTTACCGAGGTGCTCAATATAAAGTGGACCTAATTCCTAAAATTAGATTAGAGGTATTGGTAAGCGCCAAGAATGCAGATAAGGCGATTAAGCTAATTACTGATGCAGCTAGAACTGGCAATATTGGTGATGGCAAAGTATGGGCTACACCCGTTGAATCAGTTATTCGGGTTCGTACCGGAGAGAGCGGCGAAGAAGCGATCTAAATAAAATGTAAGATGCCTCCATGTTTGAAGCGTTGGGTCAGAGATTTACATCTATCTTCTCTGGCCTGCGCGGCAAAGTTTCTGAATCAGATCTAACAAACTTTACCGCACAGATTAAAACTGCATTACTTGAATCAGATGTTGCACTTGAGGTTGCGGAGCAATTTTCAAAACAAGTTTTTGATAAAGCAAGAGAAGTATCAGATGAAATAAATAGAAGTACAAATCCAGCACAGAAGATATTTGAGATAGTTAATGCTGAGTTAACGCAGGTTTTGGGTGGATCAGCCCGACGGCTTCGATTTGCAAAGAGTGCACCAACTGTTATTTTGTTAGCAGGCCTGCAGGGTGCCGGTAAGACATCACTTGCTGGCAAGCTTGCTAATTATTTAAAGGCACAAGGAAATACGCCACTACTTGTCGCAGCTGATCTGCAGCGGCCAAATGCAGTAACACAACTGCAGGTAGTTGGTGACTCAATAAAGATCCCAGTATTTGCTCCCCAGCCTGGAAATGGGGTAGGTGATCCAGTTGTAGTTGCCGCAAATGGAGTCAAGTTTGCTAAAGATAAATTGCATAACTTTGTAATCATCGATACAGCTGGTCGATTAGGTGTAGATAAAGAATTAATGCAAGAGATCACTGATGTTAGAGATGCGATAAAGCCTGATGAGATCTTCTTTGTAGTCGATGCAATGATTGGACAAGATGCGGTTAAAACCGCTCAAGCATTTGCAGATGGTGTTGGTTTTGATGCGGTGATATTAACTAAATTAGATGGTGATGCCAGAGGTGGCGCTGCACTATCAATTGTCTCAATGACTGGTAAGCCAATTATTTTTGCTGCAACTGGGGAAAAGGTAAGTGATTTTGATCTGTTTTATCCAGATCGAATGGCATCACGAATTTTAGGAATGGGAGATGTGGCATCCCTTGCTGAACAGGCAAAGTTGGCAATGCCGCAAGAAACTTCTAAGAAATTAGAGGATAAATTTGTAAGGGGTGAGGATTTTACCTTTGATGATTTTCTCTCTCAATTAGAGGCGATGAAAAATATGGGAAGTATGAGCAAGTTAATGGGATTACTCCCAGGTGCCTCTGGAATGAAGAAGCAGTTAGAAAATTTTGATGAATCAGAGCTGATTAGAACTAGAGCAATTATTGAATCTATGACCCCGCAGGAACGTAATAATCCTAAAGTATTAAATGGTTCACGTAGATCCCGTATTGCACGAGGTAGTGGCCGAGCAATCTCTGAGATAAATTCATTAGTAGAAAGATTTTCACAAGCACAAAAAATGATGAAGCAGATGCGAAATGGCGGCATGCCAGCTGGTATGGGTGCAATACCTGGCATGGGCGCTTTGCCAAAGCCACAGCAAAGTAATCAAAGCAGTAAGAAAAAATCCCGATCTGGAAACCCAGCAAAGCGGGCAATTGAGGAGGGAATGTAGGCCAATTTGGGTTTGTAGCCCTCTGCTGGCAAGATTAGCCCCCTGCTAGTGGGACCCTCTAACCCATAGCAATCTTTATCCGCAAGGTTAGCTCTGGATGTAAACGCCCCCGCTGTTTACTAAAGATAAAGCCGAATAATTTTCTATAGGGAGTTCTGTGTCAGTAAAGATTAAGTTAATGCGTCTGGGAAAGATCCGTACACCACATTTTCGAATTGTGATTGCAGATTCTCGCTCTGCTCGTAATTCAAATGCGATTGAAGAGATTGGCCGTTACTCACCAGCATCTGAGCCATCATTAATCGAGGTTAATTCAGATCGCGTTCAGTACTGGCTTGGAGTTGGTGCACAACCAACCGAGGCGGTAACTGCACTTCTAAAAATTACTGGTGACTACCAAAAAGCTAATGGCTTGCCAGGCACTGAAGGAACATTAAAGCCACAGCCAGTTCGAATTGATAAGCGAGTAGCTTATGAGGCAGCGGTTAAAGAGGCGATGAATGAGCCAGCAGATGGTGCAACGACATTAAAGAAAAAGGCTGCAGAGCGTTTAGCTGCTAAAGCTGCTCCAGCAGTTGTAGAAGAGGTTGCTGAAGCACCAGTTGCAGAGGCTGCACCGGTTGTTGAAGAAGCTCCAGTAGCTGAAGTTGTTGCTGAGGCACCAGTAGCTGAAGAGAGTCCAGTAGTTGAGGCAGTTGCAGAAGAAGCCCCACAAGCTTAAGTAATATCAACTTATGCTAAAGAAGGGTGCTTTCCTTCGCGAACTACCCTTTGTTGTTATTTCTGCATTTCTTGTCTCAATTTTAATTAAGACATTTTTTATCCATTTCTTTTATATCCCATCTGGCTCAATGGAAAACACATTGCAGGTGGGGGACCGAATTGGTGTAAACAAATTCAGCGCCCTGTTTACTGAAGCTAAGCGTGGTGAAGTAGTGGTATTTGGTGATCCAGATAAATGGTTAGGTGATGCACCAGTTTCAGATAGATCTAGCTTTGTTGCCAAAATTAAAAGTGGCTTAGTTACTGTTGGAGTTCTACCCGATCCAGCAAAGCAGTACTTAATTAAGCGAGTAATAGGAGTAGGCGGGGATAATGTAATTTGTTGTGATGCGACTGGAAAATTACAGGTGAATGGAGTTTCCATAAAAGAGCCCTATATCTATAAGGGCGATAAACCAAGTGATGTAAAATTTAATATTGATGTACCAGAGGGATTTATTTGGGTGATGGGTGATCACCGTTCAGCTAGTGCTGACTCAAGATTTAATACTGATAGTGCATACGCTGGAATGGTTCCACTTAGTAAGATTGTTGGTAGAGCCACATTAATTGTCTGGCCGCTTGGCAATCTTGACTATATCTCAAAGGGTAGTGACTTAAAAAAGGTTCCAGTTAAAAAGCTGCCTTAGTAGTGATTAGATGATTGAGCAGAGCCTGCTTAAGGCGGGGATAAAAAATATTGCCGGTGTTGATGAAGCAGGCCGTGGGCCGTGTGCTGGGCCATTAGTTGTAGCTGCAGTTATTTTAAAAGATCCTCTCGCAAAAGAGTTAGCGCAGGTTAAGGACTCTAAAGAGTTAAGTGCAGATCAACGAGAATCATTATATGAAGTAATTATTAGTAACTGTTTATCTTACTCAATAATTGAAATATCAGTAACAGAGATTGATTTACTAGGGCTGCATAAGTGCAATATTGAGGGAATGCGCAGGGCAGTTAATACATTAGAGATAAATCCTGAGTATGTGTTAACAGATGGCTATCCAATCCCAGGGCTTACAACTGCTAACTTGGCAGTTATAAAAGGTGACCAAGTGGCGATATCTATTAGTGCTGCATCTATATTGGCAAAGGTTTATCGGGATCGAATTATGATTAAGTTAGATCAGGATTATCCAAATTATGGCCTTGCTAAACACAAAGGGTATATAACAGCGCTACATACTGCAGCAATTAATAAGCATGGGGTGCTACCTATTCACCGAAAATCATTTGCAAATATTTCAGCGATAATTCAAGCGGGTAAATAATTCACAGTTAGTAGGGTTGTTACAAATAAGCAATCAAACAAGTTAAGTTAGATAGATGATTAATGAAGAGTTAGCCAGCCTGATTCTCTTTGCCAATATAGAGCCGGCAGATAATTTTTGGGCATATGAGATAGATCAACGCGGGGCGGTAGATGTATACCAGCGGATAATCTCTGGTAATTACTATTTAGCTAAGCCTGGAATACTCAAACTTAAAGATAGCATCATTCAAACCGATGTAGATAAACTGCAGATTGAAATAAATAATTCAGGTAGTAGTTTTATAACGCAAGCCTCCCCAGATTGGCCTACCTGCTTAGCAGATCTAGCAAAGCCGCCTATTGGATTAATTATTAAAGGTGATCGGAGAGTTCTTACTGATTTAGATAAATCAATTGCAATTGTGGGAAGCAGAGAGCCAACAAATTATGGCCTGCAGCTTTCATATAATTTGGCTAAGCAGTCAGGCAGTGCTGGTTTAGTTGTAATAAGTGGCGGGGCCTATGGCATAGATAGATCAGCACACCTGGGCGCACTTGCGGCTAGTGGTAAGACAATCTCTGTTTTAGCAGGGGGAATCAATCGACTTTATCCAGCCGATAATCGAAAATTATTTAATGAGATCACACAATCTGGCCTTTTAATATCTGAGGTAATGCCTGATGTTTCATCCCAACCATATCGATTTTTAATTAGAAATAGATTAATTGCAGCTTTAGCAAAAACCACAGTTGTAGTCGAGGCAAAGTTTATTAGTGGCTCAATTAGAACAGCTAGAGATGCTGCTGAGATATTTCGTCCAGTCTTTGCCATACCAGGTCCGGTGAACTCAGCACTTAGTGAAGGTTGTCACCGCTTAATTGCTGAGCGAGTAGCAGATATTGCTACCTCACTTGATGAGATATTAGAGGTTATAACTCCATTGCAATTGAGATAAGTAAAAGGTGAGAGAATAAGGGAGTGAGTAATTTTAAAGCAGGCTTTGTGGCAATTATTGGCCGCCCAAATACTGGAAAATCAACCCTAGTAAATGCTTTAGTTGGCACAAAGATAGTTATCACCTCCCACCATCCAAATACAACTAGAAATCCAATTCGCGGAATTATTAATCGAAGTGATTTTCAAATGATAGTAGTAGATACTCCTGGAATGCATAAGCCAAAAACCGCACTTGGTACCAGACTTAACTCAATGGTTAGTGAGAATATTGACTCAACCGATTCAGTAGTTCTCTGTTTGCCAGCAAATGAAGATATTGGCGCAGGAGATGAGTACATCGCTAAACAGATAAAGGGCAGACAACCAGTATTTTTAGTTGTTACAAAGGTAGATACAGTTTCTAAATCAGAGTTAGCTGCAAAGTTAGTATCAGTTACTGAGTTTGCTAATAGAGTTAATCTACAAGCGGCAGAGATTGTGCCAATATCAGCTAAGAACTTAGAACAAACTGATTTACTTTTAGATTTATTATCAAAGAAGTTGCCCGATTCACCTGCTCTTTATCCAGATGACATAACAACTGATCAAGCTCAGGAGTTGATATTTGCTGATCTAATCCGTGAGGCAGCAATTGAGGAGTTGTATGAAGAGCTACCCCACTCAGTTATGGTCACAATTGAGGAGATGGGGGAGCGGGAGGGTGGAAAGTTATTTGATGTAAGTGCTACTTTGCATGTGGAGCGGGATAGTCAAAAGGGAATAATTATTGGTCCGCAGGGCAGTAAATTAAAATCGATTGGAAGTATTGCCCGCAAATCAATTGAGAATCTAGTTGGTATGCAAGTTTTCTTACAAATTCATGTAAAGGTATCTAAGGAGTGGCAGAAGGATCCGAAATTACTAGCCAGATTAGGTTTTACAGACTCACTTTCCGACTAGCAAAGTAAGAACCAATTAAAACCAACGGCAATCCAATTGCGATGCCTATTGTTAATGGCTCACTTAATAGAACTACACCCAGAAGAACTGCAAAGGCAGTATTCAAATAGGTAATAAGTGATGCTCTAGGTGGGCCAACCTCAGCTACTAACTTAAAGAAAATTATGAATGCAATTGCAGTACATAAAACACCTAAGCCAATAACAGAGCCCATTGCTTCAACTGATGGGCGCTTACTTGGCCAACTTACTACTGCAAATGGCAGGTAGACAAAACTGGTAATTAACATCGCCCAGGTATTAAGAGCAAGCCCTGGTACCTCTGGAATCCTTCGGTTAATCATATTTATTGCATATGCGTAACACATAGCTGCAAATATAACCATGCCAATTGAAACAATATCTTGTCGCCCACTTATTGACTCAATTCCAACAACTGCTACTACTCCAAAAAAGCCAATTATTAATCCAAATAAACGTGTTTTATGCCAAACAGTTTGATCGCCAAATATTGATGCCAAGAGTGCGGCCCAAATCGGCACAGTTGCTACTAGTAGACCAGCAAGGCCTGAAGAAATTTTTTGCTCAGCATTTGTGATTAAGTACCAAGGCCCAATTAACTCAGTAAGTGTGTAGAGAATTAGAAATGGCCAGTGCTTGCGAGCAATGAATAATGTTTTCTTTCGCATTGCAATTGGCAATAAAACTATCGCTCCAATTAATACTCGTAGAAATACAATTACTGCCGGAGATATCTCCTCAACCGCCACCTTAAGAAATAGGTACGGGGTACCCCACAGAAAGCCCAGCAATATAAATCTGCTCCACCCAGCCTTAGTCAATTACTTTCCTCTTCCTAAAATTGCGTTAATTTCAATAGCGATATCTGAGTAAAGTAAATCAGCATCTGCTGTTACTCCACCTAGATTAAAGAAGCCGTGAATTTGGCCAGCATACTCTTTATAGATAGCTGGCACAGAGTTCGCCACCAATTTACTGTAATAATTTCTAGCATCATCAGTTAGTGGATCAAATTCAGCAGCAATTACAATCGCAGCAGCAACACCTTTCAAAGTATCTGCTCTAAAAGGTACTGCATACTTATTATTATGATCTTGATTATTTGGTAAGTACTTATCCCAAAACCATTTCATTGCCTTGGTACTTAAGCCATACCCTTGGGCAAACTCAGTTGCTGATGGGTAATCCATTGATATCTCATTACATGGATAGATTAGTAATTGAAAGGCAAGATTAATCAACCCAGTATCTCTAGCCTTTAATGCTACAGCTGAGGCTAAATTGCCACCAGCGCTATCACCGCCAACTCCAATCGCAGTTAGATCAATTCCTAGATCATTTGAGTTATTTACTACCCACTCAAGTGTTGCATAGCAATCATTAAATGGAGTTGGAAATGGCTGCTCTGGTGCTTTTTGATACTGCACCGCAATAATTACAAACTCACCATTCTTGGCAACCTTACGAAGTGCTGGTTCATAAATATCTAAGAAGTTTAATACCCACCCGCCACCATGAAAGAAAACTAATACCGGAAGATCCTTCTTATCAGATGGTCGATAAATTCGAATAGGCAGATCAGAGGTTGGGCCAGCAATAGTTTTATGTTCTACTTTATAGATATCAATTAAAGGTTGGGAGAGAGCAAGATGTGAGAGGGTATTTTTTCTTATCTCCTCCACTGGCGCCTGCCACACCTCTGGCAAGCCGGCAGCTGATTTGTCTGCTAGATGTTTAATTATCTCTGGCTTTAGGCTCATAACTTATTTTACTTATACCTTGCCAGCACTTAACAACTCAAGTATCTCTTGCGCACGTTTTCTAGTCTCCGGTAGATCTTTTAATCGCTTTAACCCAAATACCTGTTGACTCATTCGGTGATTTTTTACGAACTCATCCTTATTCCTATCCATAAAATCCCAATATAAAGTTGTAAATGGACATGCGTTATCACCGCTTCTTAATTTTGGATCAAACTTGCATGGCTTGCAGTAGTTACTCATTCTTGAGATGTAGGCACCTCCTGCTGCATATGGCTTAGTCATCATTACTCCACCATCGGCATAGAGCCCCATTCCAATTATGTTTGGAACCATCACCCAATCGGTGGCATCAATAAAAACCTCTCGCATCCACTCAAAAAACTCCTGCGGGTTAATCTCAGTCATTAATGCAAGGTTGCTTAATATCATAAGTCTTGGGATGTGATGCACCCAGGCCCGCTTATGAATATCATCAATCGTTGATTTAACACAGTTCATTTCAGTTTTATCTGGATCATTAAATAATGGTAGTAATTTTCGATTTGCTGAAAAATGATTTACATTTTTGTATTTTTCACCCAAAAACCAATACATCCCATTTACATACTCACGCCAGCCAATTATCTGCCTAATAAATCCCTCACATGAGGAGATCGGTATTTTCTCCTTATTAAATACCTTTATGGCAGCAGCAATGACTTCAGATGGATGAAGCAATCCGTTATTTAAGTAGGGACTAAGAAGTGAGTGGTGTAGCGACCAAGAATCTAACGCGATGGCATCTTCATAGGGGCCAAACTCTGCAAAACTATACTTTAAGAAGTGAGATAGCTGCTTTAGCGCACCCTGTCTAGTGGTGGCAAAATCTCCACTTGGCTTACCACCAATTAAATCCAAAGATTTTAACTCAAGCCATACCGCTTCATCTATCTGATCAAACTCATGTTTTAGATATTTTGGCCAACTATAGTTTTTAGGTGGTGGCAGTTGATTATCAGCATCATGATTCCACTTATCGCCAATTGGTTTATCACCTTTCATCAGTAAGTTTAATCTAACTCGCTGCTTTCGATAAAAAGTTTCCATCTTAAAACTCTTCTGCTCTACCGCCCAACTATGAAATAAAGCGCGAGGTGTAAGAAAAAAATCATTATCAACAAATTTAACATTTAATTTACTCAAGGCGTTAAGCAAGCGAAATGAGGATGGTTGGGCTGCAATAACCTCAGAAATTTTATACTTTTTCTTTGTTTCCTCAATCCCTGCAGCAGTATTTTCAGCTTTAAGGTACTCAACAGTAAACCCTTTTTCCTTAAGCTCTGCAGAAAAATGTTTCGCACTTGAGATAATAAAATGTAATCGATGGGCATGCCACTTTCGCCCCTTAATCATTCGAGCACTCTCGACAAATAAAACTAGATCAGATTTCTTATCTGCCTTAGCTAGTCCACCGTACTCAGTATTTAACTGGTCATGGCTTACATAAATTATTCGCTTCACTTTCGACGACATTTCTCTGAGCAGTACTTAATCTCATTCCAGTTACGTAGCCACTTCTTACGCCATTCAAATGGCAAGCCACAGCTAAGACAAATCTTCGGCGGATAGCCATTTTTGATCTTAGCCCTGCGCAAACTCTTCTTTTCTGGCATATATATCCTGTCAAAATTAGTTACAGGCAAGAGTAGACTTAGGCATCAAGGTTGACCAAATATCAAATTTCAAGGGTGGAGCTTTTTAAATGCGCATTGGTGTGTTAACTGGTGGTGGTGATTGTCCAGGACTAAATGCAGTAATTCGTGCGGTAGTTCGCAAAGGTGTTAAAGAGTATGGCTATGAGTTCATCGGTTTTCGCGATGGGTGGCGTGGCCCACTTGAAGGCCTAACAATGAAATTAGATATCCCAGCAACTAGAGGAATTTTGCCTAAGGGTGGAACCATCCTTGGTTCATCCCGAACAAACCCTTTTAAAATCGATGGTGGCGTTGAGAAGATAAAAGATAATTTAGCAAAAGCAGGAGTGGATGCACTAATTGCGATCGGTGGTGAGGACACACTAGGTGTTGCCACCAAGCTTGATTCATTAGGCGTAAAGGTAATTGGGGTTCCAAAGACAATAGATAATGATTTAAATAATACCGACTACACATTTGGATTTGATACTGCGGTAAATATTGCAGTTGAGGCAATTGATCGACTACACACAACCGCTGAATCACACCATCGAGCATTAATTGTTGAGGTAATGGGACGTCATGCTGGTTGGATTGCACTTCACTCAGGTCTTGCCGGCGGTGCATCTTGTATATTAATTCCAGAGGTTAAGTTTTCATTAGATCAGGTTTGCAAGTGGGTTGAATCTAGATTTGAACAGAGTTACTCACCAATTATTGTTATTGCCGAGGGTGCGATGGCTAAAGATGGGGATATGGTTACTAAAGATCAAACATTAGATTCCTTTGGTCATGTGAAATTATCTGGGATAGGTGAGTGGCTAGCTAATCAAATAGAGGAAAAGACCGGTAAAGAGGCACGAACCTCTGTGCTTGGTCATATCCAACGTGGTGGCACGCCAACTGCATTTGATCGGGTACTTGCTACTAGATTTGGATTACACGCCATTACCGCTGTCCATGATGGTGATTGGGGCAAGATGGTGGCTTTGCACGGAACTAAGATTGAACGAGTCCCATTAGCCTCAGCGACTACTAAATTAAAGACGGTAGATCCTGAGCTATATAAAGAGGCGGAGATCTTCTTTGGTTAATTGATCACTGGCCTAATTAGCCACATCAATACCAAGAGATTGCCTACCATTATCTAATGAACGCTAACTCGATTTTTAAAGCAGGCCTAATCGCTGCCCAACAACCTGCCTGGCCAGATGCGGCAGCTGTTAAATCCGCGGTGGCTGAGCTAGAGACATTTCCGCCCTTAGTTTTTGCTGGTGAGTGCGATAATTTAAAGGAGCGAATTGCTCAAGCAGCAGCCGGGCGAGCATTTTGGCTACAAGGTGGGGATTGTGCAGAGACCTTTGTAGCTGCAACCGCTGACTCAATCCGTAATCGAATTAAGACAATCTTGCAGATGGCAGCAGTGCTGCAGTACTTCTCATCCCTACCAGTTATTAAGGTGGGAAGAATGGCCGGGCAATTTGCTAAGCCTCGTAGTAATGACAATGAAACTAGAGATGGCATTACGCTACCTGCCTACCGTGGGGATGCGGTAAATGATATTGAGTTTACAAAGGAATCTAGAACACCTAATCCAAAGCGGCTAGTTCAGGTTTATAACACCTCAGCTGCAACCCTAAATTTAGTTCGTGCCTTTACCCAAGGTGGCTTTGCTGATCTGCGACAGGTTCATAGTTGGAATAAAGGGTTTGCCGCTGATGCCAGATTTAGCGCTCGCTATGAGGAGATGGCAAATGAGATTGGAAGAGCAATTCAATTTATGCAATCAGCCGGTGTTGACCCAGAATCATTTAAGTCAGTTGATTTTTACTCTAGCCATGAAGCATTAATTTTGGAGTATGAAAAAGCATTAACTCGAATCGATTCTCGAACTAATAATCCTTATGATGTTTCAGCGCACTTTGTTTGGATTGGTGAGCGCACTCGTCAATTAGATGGCGCACATATGGATTTTGCTGAAAAAATTCACAATCCAATTGGGGTAAAGCTTGGACCAAAGACAACAACTGAGGATGTACTTGCAATTATTAAGCGATTAAATCCAAGTAATGAGCCAGGCCGGCTTACCTTTATTACTAGAATGGGTGCTGGAATAATTCGCGATAAATTACCTGCTTTAGTAGATGCAGTTACTAAATCTGGCGCGGTAGTACTTTGGGTTTGCGATCCAATGCATGGCAACACCTATGAGGCGCCAAGTGGCTATAAGACTCGCAAATTTGATGATGTTTTAGATGAGGTGCGCGGCTTTTTTGAGGTACATAAAAAGCTAGGAACTCATCCAGGTGGAATTCATATTGAATTAACTGGCGATGATGTAACTGAGTGTGTTGGTGGTGGCGAGCAGATCAGCCATGAAGATCTTGCAACCCGATATGAGAGTGCCTGTGATCCAAGGCTAAACCACACTCAATCACTTGAGTTAGCATTCTTAGTTGCTGAAATGCTGCGAGATCGCAAAAAATAAAGGTTCCTTTTTATTACATATTAGTTTAACCTCATGTAGTGCTATCTCGTACCAATTATGAAACTCCGATCGGCACACTTTATTTGATCGCCGATCAGCAGATTTTGTTAGCGGCAGGATTTAAAGGTTTTGATGATCTAACCCAACGGTTATCGGCAGAGGATGCAGCTCGGGAGATTAAATCTGTTAAAGAGATCCCAGTAATCAGTGATTTAGTAGATGATTACTTCAATGGTGATATTTCAGCTTTAAATTCAATTCAAGTACGCCAGCCTGGCTCTACCTTCTATCAATCTGTTTGGAAGGCGATGCGTAAGATTCCAGTTGGTAAAACATGGTCATATGCAGATTTAGCAAAACGATCCGGCTCTGCTGATGCAGTAAGAGCAACCGGTACAGCCTGTAGTAGTAATTTAATTGCAGCAATAATTCCATGTCATCGAATTGTAAAAAGTGGTGGTGCTTTAGGTAATTATGCTTATGGAGTTGAGGTTAAGCAGTGGTTATTAAGACACGAGGGCGCGCTGCAGTAATTGTGGCAAAATTTGATTTACTACTTCTATATCTCCATCAGTTAAATCTAAGTGTGTTACCAGACGCAAATACTTTGGACCAAGGGCACCAGCGAGTATCCCTTTTTCTTTGAGCTGATTAGAAAGTTCAGAGGCAGAGATCTTAAGTGTTGCTAATTCTACGCCAACAATATTTGTTTCAACAGTTGCTGGATCTATAACCTTTGGAGCAACCGCTGCAACAGCAGATGCAATTGATTTTGCTCTCACATGATCAACTTTAAGTAGTGGCAGATTGTTATCTAATGCGTAATGTCCAGCAGCGGCCACTATTCCAGCCTGTCTCATGCCACCGCCATACCGCTTGCGCCATTGCCGTGCCTTGGCAACCCGCTCTTTTGAAGCAATCATTAAAGATCCAACTGGAGCACCTAACCCTTTGGAAAGACAGACACTTAAAGTGTCAAAGTATTTTCCATACTCTATAAGTTCAACTCCACTTGCAATATGGGCATTCCAAATTCTAGCTCCATCTAAATGCAAAGCGATCCCAAGTTTTTCACTCTCTTCTCGCAGCTTCTTGATCTCACTAATTGGTTGAATCGTGCCACCACCAAAGTTATGTGTATTTTCAACTGCAATTGCAGTTGTTGAAACTAGATAGGGACCAGAATCTGGTCTTGCAATATTAATTGCATCATCAGCAGATAGTAAACCGCGAGATGCTAACCAAGTTCTAGTTGTTATGCCACTAAATACTGCACCCGCTCCTAACTCTGCTCTAACAATATGTGAGTTAGTTTCAGTAATTAATTCTTCACCCGGGGCGACTAACATTCGAATTGCTAGTTGATTTGCAAGTGAACCACTTGGACAAAACAATGCAGCTTCCTTACCAAATAACTTGGCAACTCTCTCCTCTAATGAGTTAATAGTTGGATCTTCACCATAAACATCATCACCAACTAGAGCTTTTGCCATTGCTTCACGCATTCCATCAGATGGCTTTGTAACCGTGTCAGACCTGAGATCTATTAATTGCGAGTTAGCCATGGGCCAATGTTCCCACATCAGGCTTACGAGCGTCAGACCAAATTACCATTCCCATGGCAATCATCACCAGCGCTCCACCTGAGATTAATCTCAATGTGAGGGGGTCGTTATCAAAGTAAAGTCCAAAAAATAGTGCAAAAGGTGTTTCCATGGCTAGTAGTACTCCAGCCATAGTCGCACTCATTACAGATTGAGCTTTAGTTTGAATAAGAAAGCCGAGAAATGTTGCAAAGAAAGCGGTGTATAAAATTGAGTACCAAACAGCTGAATCGGGGGGCACTTGGTAACCATTCCTTAAGGAGAATAAAGTAAAAATAAGACCAGAGATAATAATTTGGATCAAAGTTAGTGCATAAGAGTTTTTACCATCACTCCACTCACCAAGTGCAACAATTTGGCCAGCAAACAAGATTGCTGAGATTAATACTAAGATTTCACCAACTCCAACTGAAATTCCATTGTATGAAATTAGGTATAGGCCAACTGTTGCCACCAGAACTGCTAGCCACTGAATTTTAAAAATATGGCGCTTAAGTAAAATCCAAGAAATTAGTGGTGTAAAAATTAGATATAATCCAGTTATAAATCCTGTATTTGAGACTGTAGTTTGGGTAAGTCCAAAGGTTTGGAAGATAAACCCACTGCATAATAATAATCCAGCCAAACAAGCACGGATAACAAATTTTCTATCCAATCCCACTAAAGCTTTAGGTTTATAAATAAGCATAAATAAGGCTGCTAAGCCGAATCGGGTAGCTAAAAATGAGTAAACATCCTGTTTTACAAGGGAGTCTTTCATAACTAAAAATGCGCCACCCCAACAAGCAGTGGTTGCCAAGAGGCCTAGATATAGAAGTACTTTTATTTTCACAATTTATCCCGCATTTTTTTCAGCATAGCAACTTCACTGCCATGTTCTGGCTCAGCACCTGGGGTTTCTAAGATCATAGGAGCATTTAAAACTGCAGGATGGGCGACTAGCTCTGCAAATGGTTTAGTACCAATTTCACCCTTACCGATATTTTGATGCCTATCTTTTAAGTTACCACAAATATCCATTGAGTCATTTACATGGATTAATTTAATTCTATCAATCCCAACAATCTTTACTAAAAGATCCAAAGTCTCCTTCATCCCTCCCGGTTTTTTAATGTCATGGCCGGCGGCAAAAACATGGCAAGTATCAAGGCAGACGCCAACTTTTGGGTGCCACTGGAGAGCTTCAAAGTATTTTGTTAAGTCATCTAATTTTTTAACTAGTGATTGACCTTGACCAGCGGTTGGCTCAAGTAGCAGCCAGGGATCATCATCAGTTAAGTTATCAAGAATTGGCATAACACCCTCATGAATTTGCTTCCAAGCCTGATCAACATGTGTTTCATCTACTGCAGAGCCAGTATGAACGACAACACCATGGGCGCCAATCTCTCGACCACGCTTTAATGAGTAAGCAGTAGCAGCAAGTGAGTTTTCATAAGTAGACAGTGTGGGAGATCCTAAATTAATTAAAAATGATGCATGCACATAAGGTTTAATGTCATGCTCTTTAGTTTTTCCTTTAAATGCATCATCCATTGCAGGATTTGGCGTCGATGTGGCCCATGTTCTAGGGCTGGATGCAAATACTTGAATAGCCTCAGCTTTAATTGTTAGTGCGTACTCAATAGATCTAGTAGCCATACCGCCCGAGGTTGGGACATGTGCACCAATTCTGATTGAACTCTTAGCACTTGCCATTCGGCGAGCCTACCTGAGAGTTGAGCAAACCTTTTCTATCGCAGAGTTAAAGTAATAATTGCGCCCTGCTTAACCTTTGTGCCGATGGCAGGGGAGATGTTATTCACCTTACCTGAGCCAGTGGTTTTTGCTCTTAACCCTAAATTTTCAAGGTCTAAGGTTGCATCATTTTTTGTTTTTCCTAATATGTTTGGCACAAATACAAACTCTGGGCCCTTAGAGACAGCCAACTCAATTTTGCTTCCCTTTCCAATTAAGTCAGAGTTTTCTGGTGATTGAGAGATAACTTGGCCTTTAAATATACTTTCACTAAATTGATAAGTTACATTAACATCAAAGCCAGCATCAGTTAATTCAGATAATGCTTGCTCACCTCCTTTTCCAATATAGGAGGTGAGTTTAATTTGTTCAATTCCTTTACTGACAAAGATATTTACTATATTTTTTCGCTTAACTAGCACTCCATTTTTTGGTTCTGTGGCAATAACAAATCCAGTCACGATTTTCATATCAAATCTCTCATCTATTTCGCCAACTGTTAATCCAATCTCCGCTAATTTTTGGGAGGCTACATCTGGAGTTAATCCAGTCAGTAATGGAATTTCAATTCGCTCTTGTCCTTTAGAGATTATCAAACCAACTTTTCCGGTAGGTGAAATCTTGCCACCACCACCTGGCTTGCTAGAAATAATCTTTCCCTTAGGAATGTCCTCACTAAATATCTCACCTGCTATCTCATAACTTATTTTCAGAGATTTTAAGGCAAATTTTGCTTCACTTTGTGTCATACCAACTAATGAGGGAACAGTAATTTTGCCAATGCCCGATAGCCTATAACCACCAAAAATAAGTGTTAGCAGCATAAGCAAAGCAATAATTCGATTTCGTTTAACCCTTCTAGATGCCTTACGACGCTTAGTACCAGATGAGTTTTCTGTCTTATTTGTCAGGTCGGATTTATTTGAATTTAATTGTGAAGTTTTTTCCTTTAACCCAGCAAATGGTGATCCGATCGAGATTTTGTTGCGTTTATTTGGTTTCTTACTAATAGCTGGCGGCAGATCAAGCTCTAGACTCATCTGCCTACGTTTAGGATCCATCTGCATCTGAATCTCTCTTACCTTATTTAGCAGATCTTCACCATTTTTTGGGCGCTGATCAGGGTTTGGTGAGGTTGCTAAGTAGATTAACTCTGCTATTGAAGCCGGTGTATCACCCCTGATACTTTGCACATTTGGGATTCGATCATTTACGTGTCTATACGCAATTTGAATTGGTGTTTCTCCGTCATATGGTTTAGTACCAGTTAGCATCTCAAATAAAACAATTCCAACTGCATAGATATCACTTCTAGCATCAGATATACCGCGCTGAACCTGCTCTGGTGATAAGTATGAGACGCTGCCTAAGACAACACTAGATTCGACTGTCATGGTCTGACCAACCGCATCATTTCTCGCTAATCCAAAATCAGCAACCTTTACTCTGCCATCTTTAGAGATCAGAATATTCTCAGGCTTAATATCACGGTGGATTATTCCAATTTTATGAGCTGCTGCTAACGCACTTAGCACAGGAGTTATTAATTGAAATACTTGCTCAATTGGTAATGCACCTTGTTCATTTAAATAATCACGTAATGTACTTCCTTCAACCAACTCCATTACTAGAAATACTGCAGGAGGTCCGCCCTCATTCCATCCCTGGTCTTGAATAGAGACAATGTTTGGATGAGATAGCGCAGCAGTTGCTTTAGCTTCTTTAATGAACCGGGATACAAATGCTTCATCATTAGCAAGGTGAGAGTGCATTATCTTTACTGCAACTGGTCGGTCTAATCTAGTATCAACACCAGCGTAGATTGTGGCCATTCCACCAGAGGCGATCATTCGCTGCAATAGGTATCTGCTATCAATTAGCTCACCAGTTAAATCAGACACAGTTAAAGTTTAGAGAACTACTCTTAAAATTTGAGTTTAAGGCGCGCCATTCAGGGTGTAATCCGCAGCATTCTCACTTAATTCTGCGGCAAAATGATTATTTTGATCAATTAAGAATTTATCCATCTGATGGCGCACTCCTTCACCATCACGGACGATAACCCGCTCAAACCCAATCTGTGGATCACAGTGAATCCAAATAATTTTTTCTAAATAATTACGAAAGCCCCTTTGGCTCGAACCTACTCCTTCTAAGATCAAATACTTTGATTGCCCAATCTGCTTTTTAATATCAAATCGATTTAAGTGCCAATTAAAAATTTGATAATTTACCGGTAGGCCTTGTGCAAAGGGCATAAGAAGCTGCGAAGTTACTCGAGCGGTCATTTTTGCCGAAAATGGATCACTCCAACCGTCGTAAAAATCATCCATGTGTGCCACCTGGGAATCATTAAGGTCATGAGAAAGTTGTGTAGCCAGTGTTGTTTTACCAGAACCAGCCACACCATCGATTGAAATAATGATGGGCTCGTTAGATTTTATCGAAGATAGAGCAGCAAGGATCTGCTGATAACTTAACTGTTTTTTAACTTTGTTGACTCCCTATCCCAACGGATCCATCCCCAAATAGCGATGAAGGTAAAGATCAAATATAAGAATCCAGTTAGATATAACTTTCCATTAAAGTATTGATAGGTGTATGCCGCATCAACTATCAACCAAATTGGCCAGGCTTCAAATCTCTGCCAAACCATAAGAAGTTGAGCAACTACACTTCCGACAAAGCCAAACGCTTCAATGGCTGAGGAGGTAGCGCCAATGCTGGTTAAAACTGGCCAAAGCGCAAATGATGCAATAGTCAGAACGGTAATTATAAATAGCCGTTCTTTGTTATTTGATTTTTGTGGCTTCGCACCTTTCGGCCCCCAACCAAACCAACCCCAAATTCCGCCAGCAATAAAAATAAATTGCAGGCTCGCACTTGCATAGTAGGCAGATTGAAAAAATAAAACTGCGTATAACAAACTACCAAGACTCCACCATGGCCAGGTTACGCGAGGGCCAAGCACCCCCAAGACCACACCAATTAAGGATGTTAGGAAAGCAATTATTTCTAAAATAGACATAAGGAGATCCTTTCCAATTCGCATTACCGAACTGGTCAATCGGTCGGCCTGAATTTCAGGCCCTCTCAGCTAAATTTCTTAGCTCCCGTGTTGAAATCATACCTCAGGTGCTCGGAAAAAAAATTGTCTATAGTTACCGTGTGCTTAAGTTTAGTTATGTGGCAATGCTCATATTTACGGTAGCTGGTTCATTCTGGCTTGAGATCTTTTTAAAAATAGGTGTACTTCGACGTATTAAGCGGGTTGCTATGAGCATATTTCCAGTTGCAATATTTTTTTTAATCTGGGATGCCTATGCTATTTCACAAGGTCATTGGTACTTTGATAGCAAGCAAATTTTGGGAATATTTGGCCCATTCGGTATTCCACTTGAAGAGTTTTTATTTTTTACAATAGTGCCAATGGCAGCAATTATGACTATTGAAGGTGTTAGAACTGTTAAAAAACACTGGAGGGTGGGGGATGAGTGATGGTTTACTCAGATATTGCAATCTTTGCACTTCTATTTGCAGTTTTCTTTGACTTATTTGGGATTAAAACTCAATTACTTACCAAGGCAGTTTTTTGGACAAGTTATGCAATTATCTTGCCATTCCAATTAGTAACTAATTGGTGGCTAACCTCTCGTAATATCGTTATGTATAACCCAGAGGCGATTATGGGTATCAGGATTGCATCTGCCCCACTAGAGGATCTTTTATTTGGCTTTGCTCTTGTACTTTGCGTTATGGCGATGTGGGTTTACTGGGGCGGTAAGGGAGTACAGAAAAAGTGACTATCTAGATTTTCTTGCCCGCAAATATGCTGGCAGTGCAACCTTTACTCTTCGCAGGGTGGATGTTTTGGCCCGCTTAGTAAATATTTCATAATCAATTTTTTCTACCTCATCAACAATTCCGCAGTAGAGCTCACTAGCGGCCTCAATACATGACCTGCTATCTGCACTTAATAACTTAATACCAGTAGCTGACTCTTCTTTTAATATTCTAACCCTTCTAATCTGCTCCTTTAATGCACTTTTAATTTGTGGTGTAACAATTCGATTCTCCAACATTTCCCTAGTTACACCATGTGCTTGTAACTCTGTAATTGGCAGGTATATCCGGCCACGATCTAAATCTTCACCTACATCACGAATAAAGTTTGCAAGTTGAAAAGCGATACCAAGTTTTTCAGCGGCAATATTTGCCTCCTTAACATCCGTATCAGAGTTTGTTCCTAGTACAGCAACCATTTGTAAGCCAATTACTGCGGCAGAGCCATAGACATACTCACATAAATCTTCATATGAGTGGTATTCGGTAATTGTTAAATCCATTTTCATGGAATTTAGAAATGCTTCAATGTGAGCTATTGGAATATTAAATCGCTTTACCGTATCTACTAATGCACTGCCGACATGGTCCTTGCTTTTCCCTGATCTAATATCGGCCAATACACCATCACCCCATTCTTTTAGGGAGTTAGCCTTTTCTTCTTCAGTCAGTATCGATGCAAGGTCATCAACAATTTCATCTGCATATCGAGCAAAACCATAAAGTGCATGCACAAATGGTCGTTTTGCCGGCGGCAACAACAAAGTCGCTAAGTAATAAGTTTTTCCATGAAGTGAGTTAAGCCGCTTACATTCAAGATAGGAGGCGCGCAGATCTGGATCCATAATTCCAGCTGCAGTTAGCTCATCCATCTAGTGATTTACTATTTAACTGGTCCAACAATGCGTTCAGCGGCAAGGCGACCGGAGATTAAAACCATTGGTACGCCAACTCCTGGTTGGGTTCCAGATCCTGCAAAAACTACATTCTCATAACCCTTTGCTAAATTTCTTGGCCGAAACGGTCCGGTTTGGAAGAAGGTATGTGCGCTAGCAAATGGTGCACCTTGCGCCATTCCCTGATCCTGCCAATCAAGGGGTGTAGTTAGATGCTCAACCTCAATGCCATCACCAAAGCCGTTATAACCACGATCCTCTAATGCTTTGATCATCTCATCACGGTATTTTGGTCCAATTTTTTTCCAGTCAATATCTGCACTTAAGTTTGGTGTAGGAAATAATACGTAATAAGAGGTTTTTCCAGCAGGTGCCAGTGAGGGATCATCTTTAGATGGCACAGTTACTAAAATACTTGGGTCACTCATTAATGTTTTTTTCTTGATTAACTCATCAAATACACCATCCCATGATTTGCCAAAATGAATATTGTGATGAGCAAGGTGGTTATAACTCTTATTTGAGCCAATTAGCAAAGTTGCGCAAGAGGGTGAGTATTTAAGCCGTTTCACTGATAATGGCTGCTTACCTAACAAGTCTCGCCAAGCAACTGGTAGATCTGGATTTAGTACCACAACATCGCAAGTAATCCGTTCACCATTTTCGGTAATTACTGCAGTTGCTCTGCCATTTTGCTTTTCAACTGAGGTAACTGTGGTGTTGTATTTAAATGTTACGCCATGTTTTTGGGCCGCTCCGGCTAAGGCGCGTGGTACAGCATGCATGCCACCTTTTGGAAAGAAGACGCCGTTTACTGAGTCCATATAGGCAATCACTGCATAGATAGCAAGTGCTTGTTGTGGGCTAACGCCAGCATACATCGCTTGAAAGGAGTAAACCTTTTGTGTTCTTGGATCTTTTAAAAATTGATTAACCTTCGGAGCTAATCTGCGAAATCCACCCAGCGCAATAAGTCGGGCTAGGTTTGGTGTTAACAGGTTAAATGGTGAGTCAATGTTGCGATCGATAAAATCATTCATCTCATACTTATAAAGTTTGGTCACAAATTCAACATATCTGCCGTAACCAGCCGCCTCCTCATTACTAATACTTTTTGCGATCTCCTCTTTCATTTGGTTTGTATCAGCATGCACATCAAGTTGAGAGCCATCATCATAAAAAGCACGGTATAACGGTTTTAGTGGAACAAGATCTAGCCAATCTTTTATATCCTCACCCACACATGCCAAGGCATCTGCAATTAAATCTGGCATAGTTAAAACAGATGGACCAGTATCAAAGGCAAACCCACCTTTATTTAATAAACCATTTCGCCCACCTGGCACTGACTCTCTTTCAACCACAGTCACTTTTCTGCCAGCACCAGCTAATCTCAAGGCAGCACTTAGTCCAGCAAGACCTGCGCCAACGACAACTACATGATCAGTTGGGCCTTTAACTTTTGCTGGCATTATTAAATCTTTCTATTAGTTGCAATATCTGCTAACTCAGTTAGCAAAGCTTTGCCAACGGTGCTAATTTCATCATGAGTTAGGGCAGATAGTGAAGTATTTGTTAGCTCTTCAATCATGGATTCAATGTGAGCCTGAGCACCTGTCTCTACAATTATTGATTGCAGCGTAGATACTTGTTGATTGGTGAGGTTTGGATCACCAAAATTTCGGGATAACTCTTTCAGTTGCATTGGGCTAGCCCGTTCCATGGTGACTGCCATTAATGCAGTTCGCTTACCTTCCCGCAGGTCATCGCCAGTTGGTTTACCAGTTACGACTGGGTCTCCAAATATTCCGAGCATGTCATCTCTGAGTTGAAAAGCCTGACCAAGTGGTACTCCATAATTTGTGTAGGCAGTAATCAAGTTAGTAGAAGCCCCACCAAGACTGGCACCAAAATGAAGTGGCCGTTCAATTGTGTACTTACCAGATTTATACCGAGCAACTTTAAGCGACCGCTCAACGCTTTGCGTCCCCAATGCTTGTTCATATACATCTAAATACTGCCCAGCCATTAACTCAACTCGCATCTCATCATAAATCGGTAAGGATTTAATCAACTGATCACTAGCAAGACCAGCTTTGTGAAGCATCTGTGCAGACCATATTAAAGCTAGGTCACCTAATAAAATTGCTGAAGAGATACCAAATTGAGCCGCAGAGCCAACTAGCTTTTTCTCTTGGTGCATTTTTTCAAATGATTTATGAATTGATGGGGCACCGCGTCTGGTATCTGAACCATCCATTACATCATCATGAATTAGCGCACAGACATGGATTAATTCTAGAGATGCAAATGCCCTTATTAACTCTTTAGTGGGTTTGGTGCCAGTACCAATTACTCCGGCATAAGCAAAGATTGGCCGCAAGCGCTTGCCACTTTCAAGCAGAAATTTTTCAATACCGCCACTGACCGGATCTAACTCACTGCCAATTTTTGCTAAATATTTATTCTCACCTTGGACAAACTCAGTAAGGGCTTGATTTATCTCAGAGCGCATAGAGTTCAGATCGCTTTTTGCAGAAAAACTCACGGCGTAACGGTACCCTGCCTGCTATGAGCAATTATCGAAGGAGCACCACCTTCTCCCTTGAGTTCTTCCCGCCTAAAGATGAGGCGGGTGAGAGTCGCCTTTGGTTGGCGCTGACTCAGCTGCAATCGCTAGCACCTGATTTTGTCTCAGTTACCTATGGCGCAGGTGGCTCAACTCGAGATCGCACGATTAAAGTTACAAAAGAGATAACAGCACGCACATCTATTCCAACTGTTGCCCACCTTACCTGTGTTGGATCTACCAAAGCAGAGTTAATTGAGATTTTAAATCAATATAAAGCAGCTGGTATTAAAAGTATTTTAGCTCTACGAGGAGATCCGGTAGGTGGACCTAGATCTGATTGGCAGGGGATTGCTGGTGGATTTGATCATGCTGATCAATTAGTTGAGCTGGCGGTGCAACTAGGTGGCTTTGAAGTTGGAGTTGCAGCATTTCCTGATGGGCATCCGGCATCTGGCTCTAATTTAAATGCAGATATTGATGTGTTAATACGTAAAGAAGAGTTAGGTGCAAGTTTTGCTACAACTCAATTTTTCTTTGAAGTTGATAAATGGCAAAAGCTTGTTGAACGGTTAGCAAAGCGTGGTTCAATCTTACCGATAATTGCTGGCATTCTACCGATTACTAATATAAATCAATTAACAAGAATGGTTGAGCTAAGCGGTACCCAGCTTTCACCAGCAATCCTAAAACGCTTTGACAAAGTTGGTGACAATTCAGCAGAGGTTAAAAAAATTGGTATTGAGATTGCTACTGAGTTAGGAGAGAATCTAATTTCACTAAAGGCGCCGGGTATTCACTTTTATACTATGAATTCTGCCGAATCTACAGTTGCTATTGCTAAGAATTTAGGATTAGTAAAAGAATGAAGCGTGAAGAGTTTTTTACCACTTGGAGCAGTTCTCATGGAGGAGCGGAGATATCTGGCGTAGTTAAAGCTTGGCTTAATATCTCCTACTTAATCGTAAAGCCGCTAATAAAGATTCGAATTACGCCTAATAGCTTAACTTTACTTGGATTATTTTTTGGCGTAGCACTTTACTTAAATGCTAAATCGATATGGGCCCCTGTTTTATTAGTTCTATCATTAACTTGTGATGGAGTTGATGGCACTCTTGCAATTGTCTCTGGCAAGTCATCAAAATGGGGTGCAGTTCTGGACTCATTAGTTGATCGGATAACTGAGGTGTTCTGGGTGCTGGCTTTATATAAAATTGGCGCTGATCTGTATTTGCTTATTGTGGTAGCAGTATTTGCGCTACTTCAAGAGTATTTAAGAGCCAGAGCTGCTGGATTAGGTTTAGCTAAGGTTGGCATAGTTACCTTTGCTGAGCGTCCAGTCCGGGCATCATTTATATTTGTTTCACTTATAGCTTGGCAAATAAAAATGCCAATTATCAATCAGATAACCTTACTTTGGTTACTTTTACAGGTTGTTAGCTTCATGATGGTGAGTAGATTTACTTATCAACATCTTAACTAAGCCTTACCAATCGCATTTGCCACAATTTCTGCGCTAATGCCAACTAATGGCAGGCCACCACCTGGATGAGATGAGCCACCAACACAAAATAATCCCGATATTTTTGAACGATTACGTGCTCGCAAAAATGCTGAAGCGGCAGAGTTACTCGAAGTTCCGTAGATAGAACCTCCAGGTGCCATAGCGTAGTTTTCTAGATCTGCCGGGGTTCTAGCTTTAAGAAAATCTAATCTGGCAGAAACATTTAACCCTAGTTGATCAAGCTTATTAATTATTTCTTTAGCATATTGATCACTATTCTTACTCCAATCCCATCCACCTGATATTTGGTGACGTGGAGCGTTAACTAGGACAAACCAGGATTCTTTATTTGCTCCATTGACCATAGATACATCCTTAGGCGCACAGATATAAATAGTTGGATCACTTACTGGCACTTTCTTTGAAAAGATCTGATCAAACTCGGCATCATAATCTTTTGGAAAGTAAACATTATGGTGATTTAGCTTAACCTCTGCACCCTTTGAATTATCTAGCCCTATTAATAGTGAAAATCCAGCCAAGGATTTTGTAGCGTACTTTAACTTCCGGCGCTCACCCCTTGCAGCAGTAACTTTTGGCTCAATTAACTTATTATAAAGATATTCTGCATCAGAGTTTGAGACAATTAAATCTGCTTCAATTTGCCTACCATCTGCGATTTTTATTCCACTCACTTTGTTATTTGTAACTAAAATTTGGCTAACTAGGGTATTAAATTCAAACTTAACACCTAAATCAACACATCTTTGTTCGATTGCAACGGCAAGTTGACCAACTCCACCTTTTATATGCCAAGCACCAAAGGTTGATTCAATAAATGCAATAGTCAGTAAGACAGCTGGCGCACTCCTTGGATCACTTCCGGCGTAGGTAGCGTAGCGATCTACGATCATCTGTAAGTGTGGATCTATTTTCATTTGTTTAGTTAATTTTCGAAGCGATGTAAAAGGTGAGATTTCTTTAATATCTCTAATTAAGTTTTTTCGCTTAAGTAAAGGCCAGATCGAAGTAAGTTCAGATTCCACAAATGGCTCTCTTGAAACCTCCCACATACGTTCAGATTTAGTGATCAATGCTTTCCATTGTTCACCTGCAGCTCTACCAAAGGATTTTTCAATCTCAATATAAGTATTTGGATTTGAAAGATTGGGGAATGTTACTGATTTACCATCACTGAAATTATAAGTAAAGGCAGGATCTACTGGCTCTAACTCAAGAATATGTTCAATTCGCTTGCCAGTTTTTAAAAATAGGTCACGATAAACTGCGGGCAGAGTTAGTAGTGATGGACCAGTATCAAATCCATAATCACCAAACCATTCGGTTCGACATTTACCCCCAGCACGATCAGAGTTCTCATAGATCGTTACATTATGGCCAGATTTTGCGAGCCTGGCAGCAGCGCTCATGCCACCAATTCCAGCACCAATTACTGCAATCTTTGCCATTTATGAAACCGGCCGATCTCGCCATACAAGTGCGCCAGTTAACTTACCTATCCATGAGTAAATAATTAGCACAACTAAAAGCATAATAGCTAGTGGGTGTAATAATGATGTATTAGGAAGTGAGCCAGTTCTAATTGATGCAACTACTCTACTTAAAACTATTAGTGTAAATGAGAGTAAACCAATCTCTGAACCCTGTAATGCGCCAATAATTGGTACTACACCAGTAATTACCAATATAAATATAGCAATACCAGAGCCAGCAATCCCACCAAATGCTTTCCAGAGAGATTTTCGATAACCGTAAATTAACTCTTTAGCAGATTTATACATCTGGCAACTTGCAACCCTACTTGCTTCGGCAACACCACCAGAAAATCCAGAGTTAATTAATTGCCGAGCCAGCATAAGGTCATCGAGTACCTCTGCCTTTACAGAGGCATGACCACCCGCTGCCTGGTATACCGATCTTTTAACAATAAAGAATTGACCATTTGCAACCGCCATTGACTTAATCTTAAATTTTTGAGCAATTAATAGTGGCACCGAAGCTAGCCATGACCACTGCAGAAGCGGTTGGAATAATCTTTGTACAAATCCAATAGTGATTTGCTTTGGGTAGGGACAGATAAAATCCCACTTACCCATAGCAGTTATCGCAGACGCTATTGCATTCTCTTCTAATCTAACATCCGCATCCATAAAAACTAAGTACTCACCCCTACTGTTATCTGCTAATTGTTGGCACGCCCATAATTTACCAAGCCACAGATGTGGCAGTGGTTGTCCAGGTAAAACCCTAATATTTGAAAACTTGGTTAGCTCACTATCAGTTTTATCAGTTGAGTGATCACTTAAAACTACAATCTCACAGTCATTAAGGCCTTTTTGCTTTAATAGTGAAGATATTGAGCCAGATACATTGCTCTCCTCATTTCTCATAGGCACAAGTATTGATACTGATTGATTAATCTCAGCTGCTTTATCTTTTACAACCCGCATAGTTAAGCTATTTAGTATGACAAGTACTAGCGCTAAGCTAGATAAGAAAAAAGAGAGCTCCATCAAGAATTAACAGGAGGACCATATCGGAGTAAAAATAGATATGGAAGCAAGACAAGTCCAAAAACTACGCCGCCGATTAATGCTGTACCGGCTCTATCAAAGAAGAATAGATTACCTACAACACCGGAGAACCAAGTCCAAATAAGAAATAAATCTGGCACGGTAGTGTTTGTCCCCACTCTTCGTCGATCCAGATGTAATAACTTATTTAAGATTGCCATCAATCCCATTCCAGCCAGTAACCAACCAATCGGATTAGAGATTGGTATCTCTGGTTGCAGTGGCACATGTGAACCAGTAAATTCCCATTTCCATCCACCATCAGCAACCATTAATGAATCTATAAATAAATCCCAAGCCATCATGGCAATACCACCGTATAGGAAAACCCAATTTTTAGTTATCTTTCTAGCTGCAATAAGTAATGGGTGGGCCATCATTACCCAGGCAAATGGCACAACTAGTGGTACTCCATAAATTTGATAACCTAAAGATCCAGAGTATTCATAACTACCAAATGGCCAACCAGATCTCATACCAATTTGTTCAATAGCTAGCGCGTATGAAAGAGTTACAGATAGAAAAATTAATGTATAGGTACTTCCATAAGCAAGTAGAGCATGGAGTGACATCGCAGCAGCAGCCCAATAAATAGTAGATATTGTTACAAGTCGAAGTGGCTCACCAGATATCAGTGGGTAAGAGATTTGTAGAATTATTGTGACTGCTGTAATAAAATAAAGTAAAGATATTTTCCATGGCGCAATCGCACTGCGCCCACTTCGTCTAGGGTAGAACTGACGTAACGACATGGGTTTATTCTGCCGTATTACGCAAGCACTCCTTGCTCCTCGATTACGGCGAAGCGGGCGAATAACTCCTCGGAGTACCACTTATTCTCAGCGGTAGCTTTAATTGCTTGAGCGTGAGCCTGGCCCTTGTATGCAAAATCTCGGAGTGCGGCGGCATTTTCCCAAAGCGAAAATGTTCCTTGTAGTCCAACTGGAGCCTCACCAATACCAATTGCATTTAATAAACCGGGTGATTGATGCAGGCTTGCTGTAACTGGCGGAACTGCTCGCCAGAATATTAAGTTTTTTCGCCAAACAATCCGAGCCCTAGTAATAGCTGCAATTTTTCCACTCCAATCAAATTTTTCAACATCAAATGGTTGCTGCTTTGACCATAATCCATGAGATGAAATTGGCCTTAATATTACTCGGTACTGATTAACGCAAATACTTTGCCAACCCTTAATTACCTTAGAACCTTCAAGATCTTTAAGACAATCCCGCCTTATGGTTAGCACAACCCCCCAACGGAATTGGTCAGCATCTTTTGGAGTAAAACTTTCACCTTTACCCGTACCAAGTAACTTTATAAATGAAACTCCAGGTAATCTGCTGAGTAATATTCGGTTAGTAGCCATAAAAATTATTGCAATCGGCAAATAAATCTTTCGAATACGCCAAAAATAGGCGACAGTGATCATATTGGCCGGCTCCATATAGCGCTAAGATTACCTCCTTATGATAAATCTAGCCGCAAATGAGTTTGCACAAAAAATTGTAGAAAGTGATGTCATCGTGCTTGATGTTAGAACAGCAGCAGAATTTAATGAGAGCCATCTCTCAAATTCGGTAAATATCGATGTGCTTGGAGATTATTTCTCTGCTGATGTGGCAGCTTTGGATAAAACAAAAAGTTATGCCATTTACTGCCGCTCTGGTAAGCGCTCAGTAGATGCTTCAGAAGCAATGGATCAGATGGGCTTTAGCGCTATCTTTAACTTAAATGGTGGAATTATCGAATGGATTGATTCAGGCAGGGATATTGTTAGTAATTAGTTTTTAAATAAGGTTGGAATTAAATCCTCAACCAACTTTTTAATCTCATCCCGAATTGGTCTAACATGGACAACACCTTGACCAGCTGGATCATCTAGTGGCCAATCTAAATACCGCTTACCTGGGAAGAATGGACAAGCATCACCGCACCCCATAGTTATAACCACATCTGATTGTTCAACCGCTAAGGTAGTTAAAACCTTTGGCTGCTCATGTGAGATATCGATGCCAACCTCATTTAAAGCCTCAACAACTGCGGGGTTAATTGAGTCAGCCGGAGCAGAGCCAGCAGATCTAACCTCGACCTTATCCCCGGCTAGATGGGTTAGAAATGCTGCCGCCATTTGGGATCTGCCAGCATTGTGAACGCAAACAAAAAGTACTGAGGGCTTACTCATTCCTCGTGAACTGAATCTGTAACATTTCGCGCAAGTGTTAAACCAATACCAGCGCCAATTAGTTGGGCAATAATAAATGCAAGTACTGATTCTGGTGCAATACCAGTCATCGATGTTGTAAATATACGCCCGATAGTAATTGCTGGATTTGCAAATGCGGTACTTGAGGTAAACAGAATTGCCCCAAATATCCAAAGTGGTACATAAGTTGCAACTAGATCATCGCGTTTTGGAAATCTTAAAATAATCCAAAGCAGAACCGCAGTTGCAATTACCTCTGAAACAAATAGATTTGAACCATCACGCATTGTCATAGACCTGTTTAGTGCATCTTGGTCAAATATAAAATTAGCGGTAGCAACACCAGAGATTGCACCTAAGATTTGAGCAATAATATAAAAAACAGATAATTTTGAATCAATCTTTTTTAGTACCAACATTACAAGTGTTACCACTGGATTAAAGTGAGATCCACTAGCTTTTTGGCCCAATCTAATAACAATTGCTAGGCCAATCGCGGTAGCAAGGGCATTTATAAATAAGCGAAGACCAAGATCGCTAGTTATGTTAGTAGCCATTAAACCGGAGCCAACAATTGCAAATGCTAATAATGCAGTACCAAGAAACTCCATACTTACCGCTCTTTTAATTTTCATTTCACTCCTTATTGGTTATTTATATTGTTTTGCTTGCTAGTAGCTCTGTAAGAATTGTAAAGGCTGCAAGGGTAAAGAGTAGAAAGGCAAAGCCACGTTTTAAGTGAATAGTTGGCGCCTTTGGTGCTAAATGCGAGGTAAATCTTGCTATAACAACAGCTGCAACAGCCATAATCACTGGATAGTGCCAATCTATCTCTGACCAAAGTGAAGACTTAGCAATAAATGCAGTTAAGCAATTTAGCGCGATTATCAGCAAGGATGTACCAGCAGCTTTATTTTGCGGAGTATGGAAAAATAAAACTAATACTGGGATGGCAAGAAAACCACCACCAATTCCAAATAATCCAGTTAGTGAGCCGATCAGTAATGACAACAAGACCAATGCCCAGGTTGGCATTGTTTTTTCAGGCGCCTCTTTAATTGGTGCTCTCAGCAATGAGTATCCAGCCCCAATTAATACAATTGAAAAGCCAATTAAAATTACCTGGTCAGGGATTTTGGTAATAACCAAGCCAAGCCCAATATTTGTAACTAGTCCGAGCGCCCAGATTGTCAGCGCCTCTTTAACTAATACATCTTTGCTTTTAAATTTTGGGCCAAGACCAGCTATTGCTGCTAAGAAAACGACTGCTAAGGCTGCGGTAGTGGCATTAACGGGTGAGAAATCAAAGAGGTAAAGCAGGATTGGTACTGTCACCATCGCACCACCTGCGCCAATAAACCCTAAAACTGAACCAATAAATATGCCAGCTGCGACTGCCGTAAGAATTAGTTCAGTACTCATTAGGAGTTACTTAATTAACTAAAGAAAAGCAGGGTTCCTACATGATTGCCAAAATCAGCTCCACCACGTAATAGCGCGAAGATAATTAATGCTGCACCAGCAAGGGATAAGTCCTTGAAAAACGCAATTGTCTCATTTTGCTTAGCAGTAGCATCACTTTCTTTCCAGAATGCGTGCATTAAGAAAGCTGTTGGTAGCAAAAAGATTGCAATTAAAAGAGCGCCTAAATCTGCATAGAAGCCAAGTGCAATATAGATTCCACCGAGCAGAATCATTAATCCGCTTACATAAACAGAGATCTTTGCCATTGGCACCTTTTTATATTGAGCGTAAGCAGTCATGGCCGAGTTCTTTGTAAAGTGGTTGATCCCTGAGCTAATGAAAAGCAGAGCAAATAGCACTCGACCTGCGATTAAAGCGATTTCAGTTACTGACATTTATCATCCTTACTATTTTCATGACCAACTTGGTCGTTTAGAAAGGTTAGAGGCTACTGTCAGGTATATAAACTAGCCTTGTGGGTGTGTTCAAAGAAAATACTATGAATAAATTATTTGTAAACATGGACAAATTTTATGAGTGAGAATATTGCAACCATTTTGCATGTAGATATGGATGCCTTTTACGCCTCTGTTGAAGAAAGAGATAATCCAAAACTAAAGGGTAAAGCAGTGGTGGTAGGTGCTGGTAAACGTGGTGTTGTTTCAGCTGCAAATTATGAGGCGCGAAAATTTGGCATTCGTGCTGCAATGCCTGTTTATAAAGCTAAGGCGTTAGCACCTCATGCAGTTTTTATTACACCAGATATTGCAAAATACTCCGAGGTCTCAAAACATGTTATGCAGATATTTAATGATGTAACCCCATACGTTGAACCCATTTCACTAGATGAGGCATTTTTAGATGTTACTGGGGCGAGAAAATTATTGGGCACTGGTAAGCAGATAGCAGATTTAATTAGAAAGCGGGTTGAAAAGGAGCAGGGTATTACCTGCTCAGTAGGTATTGCCCATAATAAATTTATTGCAAAGATTGCCTCCGGCCATTGCAAGCCAAATGGCGTATTAGAGATTGACCCAGCAAAGATGCTTGATTTCCTGCATCCACTTGCAGCAAATGAGATATGGGGAGTAGGTCCTAAGACTAATGAGCAGCTGGCAAAGTTGGGCTTAATTACTATCGCCGATATTGCTAACACGCCCCGAAGTACATTAATTAAAATATTAGGGCAGGCAGGTGGCAGCTCACTATATGAGCTTGCCTGGGGCAGAGATTATCGAGATGTCATTACTGAGCATATTGAAAAAAGTATTAGCGCCTCTGAAACTTTTGATTTTGATATCGATCAGCAAGAGGAGATTTTAAAAGAGTATTTAAGGCTTACCGAAAAAAGTGCGGAGCGAATGCGTGAGAAGGGATTAGCTGCTAACACAATTTCAATAAAGGTTAGATTTTCTGATTTTAAAACAATTAGCCGCTCAAAAACTTTAGATCTACCAATAAATAGTACGCAGGAGATATTTGAGGTGGTTAAGAATCTTTATTTAGCACTTGGTTTAGAGCGAGTGTTAATTCGATTAGTTGGCGTAAGTCTTGATTCATTGGTTGAAAATGATGATCTGCAGCAGATGGTCCTGGGCCAGCGAGAGAGCGGGTGGGCGCAGGCAGATCGGGCGATTGATCGAATTAAGCAGCGATTTGGCCGCACCAGTCTGCGGCCAGCCCGCCTTGTGAGCAAGGAGAATGAGGAATAGGGGGTTTAGAGTTTTAAAAAATCCAGATGTGCTCTATATTTCGAATATGTCCCTATCTGATCATGAACGTAAATTACTGGCCGAGATGGAGGCTGTCCTAGATCAAGAGGATCCTCGCCTGCTTTCGACTCTGACCGGTAAGGCACGCACCAAGCAAAGTTCACGAGCATTATTTGGCCTCAGCATTTTAATTGCTGGCTTACTACTACTAGTAAGTGGCTTAATTGCGCAGGCAACCATAGTTGGGGTAATCGCCTTTGTGATCTCATTAATCGGGGTGGTATTAATAATTACCAATATCAAGATCAAATCTGGCACTCCGCGTCTTAAAAAGGCGGGCTGGGGTGGCAATCTGGAGCAGCGCTGGGATAGGCGAAATAATCAGGAGTAAGCAGTAGCCCATACCAATTTCAACCACCCTTCGGGGTGGTTTTTTTATGCCCATTTCTAGCTCAGGCAAGGGGGAGCAGGGGGGAGGGGATGTGGGTGAGGGGGGTTGAAAGTGGGGAAAAAGGGAGTAAAGTGGTGACCTGCGGTACTAACTAGCGGGGGAGGTCAATGATGTTTCTTGGCACCCATGAGCCTAAATTAGATGAAAAGGGCCGATTAATTTTGCCGGCAAGATTTCGCGAGGAGTTATCTGAAGGTTTAGTAATTACCAAAGGACAAGAACATTGCCTTTATGTTTTTCCAGCTGCTGAGTTTTCGTTAATAACCGAGCGATTACGTCAGGCACCTGTTACTCAAAAAAATTCTCGAGATTACCTACGTGTGATGTTTGCTGGCGCTCATGATGAGGTGCCAGATAATCAAGGTCGAGTAACAATTCCAACTGGACTTAGAACTTATGCCACATTAGAAAAAAACTGCGTAGTAATTGGCGCTAACACCAGGCTTGAAATATGGGATGCAACTGCGTGGGGTAAGTACTTAGCAGATCGAGAGAAAACCTTTGCTGATGTATCAGAGGAGGTGCTACCTGGATTGTTTTAAATTCAATCAAATATCCATTTAGGCCACCGCCACTCATAAAGATTCGCGGCGCCACTTCCCCGGTGCCGCGCGTTATTTAAAGAAGATCCGTCGAGCGGCGGTGACCTAAGTAGATATCTGGGTAGGTAAGAAGTTAGTAGTAAAAAAAGAAAGAGCAATTTAAAAGAAGGGGGAGCAGATGAGTGCAGATGTAGTGCATATTCCAGTTGCGTTAGAGCGCTGTCTTGAGTTGCTAACCCCAGCGATAGTCAATAAAAGTAATCCGATATTAATAGATGCCACACTTGGTTTGGGCGGCCATGCCAAAGCATTACTTGAGCGATTTAGTAATCTGCAGCTAATTGGGATTGATCGTGACCAATCTGCGATTGCAATTGCTAGCGAAAATCTCTCGCAATATTCAGATCGCACAACCTTTATTCACACAACCTATGATCAGATTCAATTTGTCTTAGATCAGGTTAATGCCGGGTCCATAGATGCCATTCTCTTTGATCTCGGTGTCTCCTCTATGCAATTAGATCAAGCAGAACGTGGCTTTTCTTACTCACAGGTTGCACCCCTTGATATGCGAATGGATCAGAGCTCTCATCTAACCGCTGAGATTGTGCTTACTACCTACTCCCATGGTGAGTTAGCAAAATTGCTACAAAATTATGGCCAAGAAAAGTTTGCGAGCAAGATCGCTGAGAAGATTATTAAAGCTCGTAGCAGTGGAAATCTAAAGAGCACAAAGGATCTAGCTGAGATAGTAAAGGATTCAATTCCAGCACCAGCACGTCGAACTGGTGGTAATCCAGCTAAGCGAACATTTCAAGCACTTCGGATAGAGGTTAACCAAGAGCTAGAGGTCTTAGAGCGAGCAATTCCAGCTGCCCTGGCCAGATTAGCTGTGGGCGGGCGATTAGTTGTTATGTCCTATCAATCACTTGAGGACAAAATTATTAAAAACTGCTTTGCCCAGGTTACTAAATCAAAGAGTCCACTTGGGTTGCCAGTTGAACTGCCAGATTCAGCAGCAAATTACAAATTACTGGTCAGTGGCAGTCAGGGCGCAGATGAGGATGAGCAGCTGCGTAATCCAAGATCACAATCTATGCGGCTTCGAGCAATAGAGCGGGTGGGCATCTGATGGCAATTTTTGAGTTAGCACCAGCTCTTAAGAATTCGCGCAAGATTGTTAGGGCACAAACCAATAAAGCAGTACTTAAACTGGTGCCAGATCTTGGTAAGGGTGAGGTTGCTGGAGATAAAACATTTGTAGTTTTCCTGGCGACAATTTTTACCGCTGGCTTACTAGCTTTACTGGTAGTCAATACTGCCCTCGCCCAAGATGCATTTGTACTACAAGAGTTAAAAAAACAAGCACAGCTTTTAACTGATGAGCGTGAGGCGATTTTGCACCAGGTGGCGGTGGAGTCATCTCCAGATAAGTTAGCTGAAAGTGCCAGCAGATTAGGAATGATCGCCTCTACCAACCCACGCTTTCTTGATATCTCTGGTGGCAACTAATGGATCAACAGCAAATGGATCAACAGCAAATTGTGCAGGATCGAATTCGTAAGATCGTGGCACTTGCAATAGTGATGCTGATGCTTTTCACATTAAGGTTAATTGAGATTCAAGCGGTGCGAGCAAAAGGATATGTCGAGCGAGCTGAGAATGAATTAAATAAATCAGCAACCCTGCTGGCTCCTCGAGGAACTATCTTTGATATTAATGGCATTGAGTTAGCCCGCAGTATCTCTGCGATAAATATTGCAGTTGATCAAACGGTGGTTAATGATCCAGTAAAAGCAGCAGCATTAGTTGCGCCAATCTTAGGAATCACCCCAGCCCAGCTACTGCCAGATCTGATCGGTACAAAACGGTATGTGTTAATCGCCAAGAATGTAGCCCCAGCAAAATGGTCAATGATCAGCTCAGCACTTGATCAGTACAACGCAGAGGCACTTAAAGTAAAGGGTGGAATTAGTAAGCGGCTTGGTGGCTTTATCCCAGAGCGCAGTTACATTCGAGATTATCCAAGTGGAAAATTAACTTCTTCGCTGATTGGAATTATCAATGATCAAGGAGTTGGTGCCTCTGGTGTTGAGAGCAGTTTAAATAGCACTCTGGCAGGCACAAATGGTAAGTACATCTATTCCAATGGCCGGGGAAATATTATTCCAGGCTCAGAGCAGGTAAGTGTGGAGGCAAAATCTGGTACAAGTATTAGATTAACTATAAATCGAGATGTGCAGTGGGTAGCGCAAAATGCAATTAATCAAGCAGTTTCTGCAAGCAGAGCTAAGTCTGGCACCGTGATTGTGATGGATCCAAAAACTGGTGCAATCTTGGCGCAGGCTAGTGCACCTACCTTTGACCCAAATGATGAAAGCTCAATCACCTTAGATAAATTGCGAAATCCTGCGGTGCAAGAGGTTTATGAGCCCGGCTCTACTGGCAAAGTTATCACCGTTGCTGCAGCAATGGAGGAGGGACTAGTTTCACCAGATACTGTATTTACAATCCCATATTCAATGAAGGTATCTGATGGCACATTTACGGATCATGAAAAACATCCCACACAGCGACTTACGACCACTGGTTTACTAGCAGTATCTAGTAATACTGGTGCAATACAAATTGGGCAAAAGCTAGGCAGAGAAAGTTTGTATGATTATTTAAAACGGTTTGGAATTGGGCAAAGCACTAACTCTAAACTACCTGGTGAGTCAGCAGGTATTTTGCATCCGGTAAAAAAATGGTCTGGAACATCACTGCCAACAATCTCATTTGGTCAGGGTTACTCAGTAACTGCCATGCAGGCAACCTCAGTATTTGCCACAATCGCAAATGATGGGATGCGGGTAAAGCCATCAGTTGTAGCCGGTGTAGTTGATGAGAGTGGCAAATACACACCAGCTCAAGCAAATGAATCGGTTCGAGTGTTAAGTGAGCAGACTGCTACCGACCTTAGAGCAATGATGGAGAGTGTGGTTACTAAAAATGGAACTGCACCATCAGCTGCAATTGCTGGTTACCGAGTTGCTGGTAAGACAGGAACCGCTTCACGTTTTAACTCTGATTGCAAATGCTATAGCGGATATACCGCATCCTTTATTGGCTTTGCCCCAGCCGATAAGCCAGAGTATGTAGTTAATGTGACTATTCAGGATCCACAAGGACTTCACTGGGGTGGCGCACTTGCTGGACCAGTTTTTAAAAAGGTGATGAGTTTTGTTTTACAAAGTGAGCGTATACAGCCAACCCCAGCAAGTAAAATTACCTTTTCACTTACTGAAGCCTCATTAAAGACTAGTAGCAAAATCCCCGCTAAGAGCGGAGCTTAATTGATGAGTAATCGCCCACTTAAAAAGATTACAAAATCTCTATTAGATTTTGATTCAGGAATTTTCGATACTGCAATAAAGATATCGGGCGTGGTGATTAATGCTGATCAGGTTAAAGCTGGTGATCTTTTTATTGCCCTACCAGGAGCCAAAACTCATGGCGCAAATTTTATTGATAAGGCGATTGCTAATGGTGCAGTTGCGGTTTTAAGTGATAAAAAGCTAGCGGTTTCAATTCCCAGCTTTACCCATGATATGCCCAGAGAGGTAGTTGGCTTATTATCTGCCTGGTTTTATGAGTTGCCATTTAGTAAATTAACTGCAGTTGGAATAACCGGCACAAATGGAAAAACCACTACCGCTAATTTACTTAAGCAGTTTTGGGATTTATCTGGCCATAAGGCTGGCCTAATTGGAACCTTAGGGGTAGAGATTGGCAAGGAATCTATAGCTGGTGTCAGAACAACTCCAGAGGCAGATCAACTGCAATCTATGGCAGCCCTGATGGTCGAACAAGAGTTAACTCATCTTGCTATGGAGGTTAGTAGCCATGCGATCGATCAAGGGCGAATAGAAGGAACGCATTATAAAGTTGTTGCTTTTACTAATCTAACTCAAGATCATCTGGATTATCACAAAAGTATGAAAAATTACTTCAACGTAAAGGCAAAGTTATTTACAGCAGGGTATGCTGATTCAGCAATCATAAATATTGATAATGAATACGGGATAGAGCTAAGCCACCAAAGTAAAATCCCAGTAACAACCGTCTCTCGATTTGATATTACTGCTGATTGGCATTACCTAAGTGTGGTGAGCAAAAAATATGGGTTTGAAGTTGAAATAGCTTATAAAAATAATAAAAAAATCTCAGCAGAGTTTAATCTGCTAGGTGAATACAACCTAGATAATCTATTAATAGCAGTTGCCCTAGCTAGTTCAACTGGGTTAAGTGATGAGCAGATTGCCTTTGCCATCCCTAGATTGCAAAGTGTGCCAGGTAGGTTAGAAAAAGTGCTTGCTGGGCAATCTTTCGCTGCGTTGGTTGATTATGCACACACCCCAGATGCGGTAGAGCGAGTATTGGAAACTGCGCGATCTTTCACCAACGGCAAGTTAATTGCTGTTTTAGGATGTGGTGGTGATCGAGATAGCAGTAAGCGATTATTTATGGGTAAGGCGCTATTTGCCGGCAGTGATATCGCAATCTTTACCAGCGATAACCCACGAAGTGAAGATGCTGATCAGATATTAAAGGCTATGACTGCCGGGGTAGAACTTGCTGATAAAGGCTTTGTTTTATCAGATCGCAAAGCAGCAATTAATTTTGCAGTTAAGCAAGCAGGTAAAGATGACACAGTTTTAGTGCTTGGAAAAGGTCATGAAAGTGGGCAGGATATTAATGGGGTAGTTACACCCTTTGATGACCGGCTTGAGTTAGCAGATTCAATTAAGCAGGTAAATAAATAATGATAAAAATTTCTGCTGGTGAGTTAGCAAAAATATTATCGGGTAAGCTAGAAAATCTGCCAGCTGATACTGAACTTGATCAATATCCAGTAATTGATTCACGTAAAGCCAAAGCCGGCACATTTTTTGTTGCCTTTAAGGGTGAGCAGGTAGATGGTCATGAGTTTGTAGCGCAGGCAATCAAAGCTGGTGCGAAATTTGCCTTGGTATCTAAAAGTGTTGATTCACCCTCCATCTTGGTTAGTGATGTTGGGCAAGCATTGCTTACTCTGACAGAGTTTGTCCGAGAGAGATTAGTAAATATGAAGGTAGTTGGAATTACTGGCTCACAAGGAAAAACGACCTCTAAAGAGTTTTTATATTCGATTCTAAGCTCTGTTGGCGAAACGGTAGCAACTGAAGCAAATTTTAATACCGAAATTGGTGTTCCACTAACAATGTTACGGTGTAAGGAGAGTACAAAGTTTTGTATTGTTGAAATGGGAGCACGCCACATTGGAGAGATTGCTAAATTAACAAAGGTAGTAAAACCTGATGTTGGCGTTGTGCTAGTTGTTGGCTCTGCACATGTTGGCGAGTTTGGATCCATTGCTGCCTTAGCTAACACAAAGGCAGAATTAATAACTGGGCTTGCTACCGGTAAAACTGCAGTTCTGGGTAGTTATGACCAGTGGACACCGAAAATGGCAGATAACTTGTCAGTTGAAAAAATAATCTTTGGGGAAAATCAAAGTATTCGAGCGGGCGATATCCAGATGCATGGTGGCTTTGCTCACTTTGATCTAGTAACACCAAATGGGCGCACGCCAGTATCGCTACAAGTATTAGGTGAGCACCAACTCCCAAATGCACTTGGCGCAGCAGCTGCAGCATTTGTATTAGGAATTAGTAATGAGGTTATTGCAGTTGGCTTAACTACTGCGCAATTAGGCAGTAAGTGGCGGATGCAATTAGAGGAGGTAAATGGGCTGCAGATAATTCATGATTACTACAATGCAAATCCGGAGAGTATGAAAGCAGCGTTAAAGACACTTGTATTACTAAGCCAAGAAAGCGGTGGCTTATCTTGGGCGATTTTAGGAAAGATGCATGAGCTAGGTCCGCTTGAGCAACAGGCACATCTTGAGATTGTCGAGTTTTGCCAAGAGATTGGGGTAGACCACTTGATTAGCATGGGCACTGATCTGTATAAAGTAAGTAAAAATGAAGGATCTGACAAACATCTACTGCTACATAACTGCCCAAATGCTGATGCTGTTTTAGAATTAGCCAAGAACTTCTCTGCTGGTGATGTGGTTCTATTTAAAGCCTCACGTTCTGAGAGATTTGAGGATGTTGCCCAGTTAGTTGTCGATGTATGGAGTGGGGGTAGAGCATGAAAGGCATATTACTTTCCGGCGCACTCTCAGCACTATTTGCATTTTTTGCAACGCCACTTTTCATAAAGTTTTTAACAAAAAAAGGTTATAGCCAGATGATCAGAGATGATGGTCCAACTACTCATCAATTAAAACGTGGTACCCCAACCATGGGTGGAATAATTTTGATTGCTGCTACATTAATTGGTTATTTTCTTTCTCATTTAATAACTGCGGTAGCACCCACAACCTCAGCACTTTTAGTGCTTGGGTTAATTATCGGATTGGGTGCAGTTGGCTTTACTGATGACTGGATCAAGGTGAGAAAGCAGCGTTCACTAGGTTTAAACTCTATACAGAAGTTAATTGGTCAGGCTTTTGTTGCCGGCTGCTTTGCATTCGCTGGCCTAAAATTTCCAGATAAAACTGGTCTAACTCCGATCTCAGAGTATCTCTCAACAGTTAGAGATACCTCTATTAAATTAGCAATTGGCTTAGTAATTGCTTGGGTGATATTGATGGTGCTTGGAAGTAGCAACGGCGTTAACCTAACCGATGGCTTAGATGGACTGGCAACAGGGGCTGCCGTGATGGTATTTACCGCATTTATATTGATAGGTGTTTGGGAGTTTGGACAAAGTTGCGCAGTTGCGCCAGGTCTTAAATGTTATGCAGTACGTGATCCACTTGACCTAGCAGTATTAGCAGCAGCTCTTGCGGGCGCCTGTGGTGGATTTTTGTGGTGGAATGCATCTCCGGCAAAGATATTTATGGGAGATGTCGGCTCACTCGCCATTGGTGGGGCATTAGCTGGCATGGCGATTACATTGCGCACTCAACTATTACTTGTAGTTCTAGGCTTTCTATTTGTACTTATAACCTCATCGGTAATAATCCAAGTTGCGTATTTTAAGATCTCTGGCGGTAAACGCGTATTTAAGATGGCACCGCTGCAGCACCACTTTGAATTAGTCGGATGGGGAGAGGTAACAATTGTTATTAGATTTTGGATTATTGCAAGCCTTGGGGTAGCAGCTGGTTTAGGACTGTTTTATGCCCAATGGGTTGTCTCCTAAGATGAGTTTTATTACTGAACTTTCTGGCAAAAATTGCTTGGTATTAGGTGCAGGTGTGACTGGTAGAGCAGTACATAATGCACTTCTAAAATTTAAGGCCACCTCAAAAATATTTGATGAAAAAGTTTCCCCAGATGCAGAGGTGGTAAATGAGATTCCAACTGGAGTTAATTTAGTTGTTGTATCACCTGGCTGGCGTTTGGATCATCCAGTAGTAGTTAAATTAAAATCAACTGGAGCATTAATCTTAAGTGAGATTGACTTAGCCTGGCAGATAAAGCAGGTTTTAGCACCAAATCAAAAGTGGATAGCGCTAACTGGAACTAATGGTAAAACTACGACTATTCAAATGCTTGAATCTATTTTTAAATCTGCAAAAACAAATGGGGTAGCCTGCGGAAATGTGGGTCAAACAGTTATTGAGTCAGTTTGTGCCGATAGACCTTTTGATTATCTGGCAATTGAGTTATCTTCCTTCCAAATTCAGTGGAGTGATCTACCAAGGTATCAGGCGGTAGCTATATTAAATATTGCCGAAGATCATATTGACTGGCACGCAAGCTTTGAAAATTACGCTGCTGCCAAATTAAAGTTACTAACGCACTCCGATAAGTTAATTTTAAATAAATCAGACCAAGAGATCACCCGGCGGATTAAAAAAGATGAAGTAATCTGGTTTTCACTGGCAACCCCGGCTCCAGGTGAGATTGGTGTAGTTGAGAACCTATTAATTGATCGAGCTTTTTCTGCCTCAGGTTCTGAAGCAAATGAGATTGCAGAGTTATCAGATATCACACCAGCTGTGCCACATAATATTTCTAACGCCCTTGCTGCCGCTGCATTAGCACTCTCTATCGGAATTAAATATGAGTTTATTAAAAATGGACTAAAGAATTTCTCTGCAGATCACCATCGCATGGAGTTAGTTGTAAGCAAAAATGAGATTAATTGGATCGATGACTCTAAAGCTACAAATCCCCATGCCGCTATCGCTTCCCTACTTTCTAACTTTAAAATCATTTGGATTGCAGGTGGTTTGGCAAAGGGTGCCAGCATGGGGGAGTTAGTTTTAAGGTGTGCTAATCGAATTAAGGCTGTGATATTAATTGGCCAAGATCGAGAAATTATTGCTACTGCTTTTATGCAGCACGCAAAAGGTGTTGAAATAATCCGCGTGGACCAGGTTAGTGATGCTAAGACTTTAATGAGTGATGTGGTTAAAGCAGCAAAAAAACTAGCACAACCAGGGGATACGGTTTTACTGGCTCCAGCATGTGCTTCGATGGATCAGTTTGATTCCTATTCACAGCGCGGGCAATTATTTGCTCAAGCGGTTAAGGAGGAGCTTCTATGAGTAGCAATCTAACTCTGCGCAAATACTCAAGAATATTTACCAGGCCTGAACTACCTTACTTTCTAATTATTTGGAGCACAGTATTTTTATGTGCCTTAGGTCTAACAATGGTGCTATCTGCTTCAACCGTTAAATCTTTACAGGAAAGCGGTAACACATACTCTATTTTTATTAGGCAGTTCTTCTTTTTAATTTTAGGAGCCATGGCTACATATTGGGCTTACCGAGTTCATGGTGGAATTTGGCAAAGGATCGCTAAGATTTCACTTAGTATTTCAATTGTTATTTTGCTTTTGCCATTTATCCCAAATTTAGGTAAAAATATTAATGGAAATAGAAACTGGATTGAGATTTTAGGCTTTACCCTACAGCCCTCTGAATTTGCCAAGTTTGGCTTAATACTCTGGTGCGCTCTACAGCTTAGAAATATTGATGTAAGTACTAAGGGAAAAAATCCATTTATTGCAATCCTGCCTGGCCTGGTAATTATTGAGGGATTAATTTTAATGGAGCGTGACTTGGGTACTGCTTTATTAATCTTATTAATTTTTGCAGGCATTTTATTTACAACAGGGGCACCGATAAAACACTTTATAATCGTTGCTGCATTGGGAGTGATTGTTGGTGGAGCCTTCATCATCAGTAGTAGTTATCGGGTTAGCAGATTTGGAGCATTATTTAATCCATTTGATGAGCGCTACTATAAATTTTCTGGTTGGCAACCTGCTCACAGCATTATGGGGCTTGCTAGTGGTGGACTTTGGGGATCAGGCTTAGGTGGGAGCAAACAAAAATGGGCGAATTTAGCGGAGGCTCACACCGATTTTATTTTCTCGGTGATTGGTGAGGAGCTTGGATTACTTGGCACCTTATTAGTACTGGCACTTTATGCCGCACTAATCTATGCAATGTTACGTGTTGCATTAAAAACAAAGGATTCTTTCTCAAGGTATGCAACAGCAGGTGTTGCCTGCTGGTTTATTGTGCAGGTCGGAGTAAATATTGGATCGGTTACTTCGATCATTCCAGTAATTGGGGTAACTTTGCCACTTATTTCCTATGGCGGATCATCACTTTTGGCTAATTTATTAGCAATTGGTTATGTGCTTGGCGTCGCACGTAGAACGCCAGAGATATCAGATGGTATTAAGGCAAATCGAATGCGAAAATTAAATCGATGAGTATCAAGATAATTTTTGCCGGTGGCGGAACTGCTGGGCATGTGGAACCAGCACTGGCGGTAGCAAACTGGTTGAGAACTTCTAAACCAGATTGGCAGTACAGCTTTGTTGGTACAAAGAAGGGTTTAGAGAATAAATTAGTGCCGCAAGCAGGCTTTGAGCTACTTTATATCCCAAAGGTAGTAATGCCGCGAGTGTTAACCCCTTCACTATTTATCTGGCCAATAAAGCTATTAATTGCTACTTGGCAGGGAGTAAAAATATGTCGCGGCGCTGATTTAGTTATTGGCTTTGGCGGCTATGCATGCCCACCTGTCTATCTAGCAGCAGCAATTTTACGTAAACCTATTTTTATTCATGAGGCCAATTCAATCCCAGGTTGGGCAAACAAGTTGGGAGCACCGTTTGCAACTAAAATTTTTGTTGCATTCAATCGCGCGCAACTAAAAGTTGGCCGCTGGCGAAGTGCAACTTTAAGTGGCATGCCGATTAGACCAGAAATAATTGAAAACTCATCCTTATCTACTGAGGATTCAGCAAAAAAACGGAGATTACAATTAGAAAAGTGGCAATTATCGCAAGATAAACCAACAGTCCTAGTATTTGGTGGCTCACAAGGATCTCAGCATATTAATGAGTCGATAATGCAATCCCTCTCCACTTTTACTGAAAAAGGTGTGCAGGTGGTGCACTCAGTTGGACGAGATAACCCATTGCCAACAAGTACTGAAAATTATCTACCACTTTCATATATTGAAGATATGTCTTCGGCATACCATGCAGCCGACTTAGTAATTGCCCGCAGCGGCGCCCTCACCTGCGCTGAACTCTCTGCAGTTAGAAAATTTGCAATCCTAATCCCGCTTCCAATTGGAAATGGCGAGCAGGCAACAAATGCTCTTGATCTACAAAGCGCTGGCGCAGCTATGGTAATTGCTGATGACAAATTTAATTCTAGTTGGTTGATTAGTAATTGGGATGAGATCTGGGGCAAAGCCAAGAGTTACCAATGGCCAAAAGCTGGGGAATTTTCTGCAAGTGAGATTATTGCAACTGCCATAATTGATGAAGTTGGTGATAAATGAGTTCACCAGAGATTTATACACTGGCGCAGCTAGCAAAACTTAAAATCCACTTTATTGGTTTAGGTGGTGCCGGAATGAGTGGCATCGCTCGAATAATGCTTGCCAAGGGATTTGCAGTATCTGGTTCAGATAAAAATGATTCATCAGTATTGACCTCACTTAAAGCACTCGGTGCAAAGGTTTTTGTTGGGCATATAAGAGAAAATTTGGCAGATGCACAGTTGGTGATTATCTCAGCAGCAATTACTGAGAATAATCCTGAATTAGTCGCAGCAAAGCAAGGTGGTATTCCAGTGGTGGCCCGGGCTAATGCATTGGCTTGGTTGATGTCAGAGTCGACCTCAGTTGCAGTTGCTGGCACACATGGCAAGACCACTACAACTGCAATGTTGACCGTGGCATTGCAATCTGCTGGTGCTGATCCATCATTTGCTATTGGCGGCACTATTAATAACGCCGGCACCAATGCTCATAGCGGCAGTGGTTCAATATTTGTGGCTGAGGCAGATGAATCTGATGGCTCATTCTTAGCTTATAAACCAAGCGGTGCGATTATTACCAATGTTGAGTTAGATCATGTGGATCACTTTGCTGATGAGGAAGCAGTCTTTGCAGTATTTGAACAGTTTGTCGATTCAATCAAGCCAGGTGGTTTCTTAGTTGCCTGTGGGGATGATTCTGGGGTTAAGCACCTACTGTCTCAGATCAAAAGATCAGATTTGAAAATTCTCCTTTATGGTGAGGATAGCAACAATGATTTTCGCCTTGACCGGATAAATCTAGCCCCGACTACCTCATCCGCCGCTCTTACTATTACTGGGCGCAAGATAGGGGAGTTAAATTTGGCAGTTGCTGGAAAACATAACCTGCTAAATGCTGTAGCAGCCTTTGCTGCTGGCTCTGCCATGGGCATTGCAGAAGATAAATTAATTACTGGTTTAAAGAGCTTTACTGGAACTAGAAGGCGATTTGAATTAAAGGGAGAGGTTGCTGGAGTTAAGGTAATTGATGATTACGGGCATCATCCAACTGAGATCACGGTAACTTTAATCGCCGCTAAAAACCTAGCCCAATCTGGCCGTGTGTTAGTGGTATTTCAGCCACATCGGTATTCACGAACCGCTGTATTTTCTCATCAGTTTGCAGAGGCGTTAGCAAACTCTGATTTCACTTTTTTACTAGAGGTTTATGCCGCAAGTGAGCAGCCAATTCCTGGCGTTTCCTCCTTGCTAATTATTAAGGATATGAAGAGTGATCAAGCAAAATTTGAACCTTCAATGGTGCAGGTAGTAAGTGAGGTCGCAATGATGGCTAAAAGCGGGGATGTAATTATTACCCTCGGCGCTGGGGATGTTAGCTCGCTAGGTGATCCAATCCTGCAGGCATTAGCAAATCGGTAATTGGTAGAAATTTGTGATTAAAAGAAAGCAATTTAAGCGGCTCTCTATAACATTATCGGTAACTTTACTAATAGCTGGCTCTGCCTACCTATTGGGTTGGTCCTCATTTTTATCAGTCAGTTCAGTATCGATTCAAGGTAGTGAGGCAAATTTGTTAATTAATAGCAGATTGATTCAGTCAGGTGTGCAACCACAGGTTGGTAGCAAACTAGCTAGAGTAGACATAAGGGCAATTAAGCAATCTCTAACTGAGTTAGATTGGATTGCAGATGCAGATATCTCGCGTAATTGGTTTAGTAAGCAGATTAAGATAGATGTAATTGAGCGAGTTGCTATCGCAAGATCTATTTCTAGCCAAAATACTCTAATTAATTTTGATAGCTCCGGATCAATCTTCACCCCTACCTCAGCCACCCAGATAGCAATGCAAAATAAACTGCCGCAAGTTACCACCCAAAGCAGTACCAAGGCAGATCTTTCCTCAGTAGCAAAATTATTAAATCAAATACCAGCAGATCTAAATTATCTTGTGAGCGAACTTGAGTCGATCTCAGTTTCAAAATCTGGATCGATCATTATGAATACCCGAATTAACGCCAACCTGGTGCGGATCAGTTGGGGAAGAGCGGAGGAGGTAGGCCAAAAATCGACAGTTCTTACCGCCCTATTGAAACTGCCAGAGAATCAGCAGATTAAGCAGGTTGATTTATCGCAACCATCTTCACCAATTATCAGTTGATTTCTGGTGAATCTGTAAAGAGCTGACAGAGTCAGTATTTTATTTAGTAAAAATTTGATAAATATTTGACCCAATATAAATCGTGTCGGTGTTTGATTGAGTAGCGCTTAGTGCCTACTTTTACTTAATCGGAAAGCATTAACTTTAACTCTCAACTTGAGGGTTAGGGCTAGGGATGAGGCGCAAAGTGGCAACACCGCAAAATTATTTAGCTGTTATCAAAGTTGTTGGTATCGGCGGCGGCGGCGTTAATGCCGTTAACCGAATGATTGATGTCGGTTTAAAAGGTGTTGAATTTATTGCGATCAATACAGATGCACAAGCATTACTAATGTCAGATGCAGATGTGAAATTAGATATTGGTAGAAAATTAACAAGAGGGTTAGGTGCAGGTGCTGCGCCAGAGATTGGTCGGCAAGCAGCTCTAGATCACATCGATGAAATTGAAGAGGTACTACGCGGTGCGGATATGGTTTTCATTACAGCAGGTGAAGGTGGCGGAACTGGTACTGGTGGTGCGCCAATTGTTGCAAAGGTGGCGAAGGATTTAGGTGCGTTAACAGTTGGTGTTGTTACAAAGCCATTTACATTTGAAGGCAAGCGACGAAGTGCACAAGCTGATGAAGGAATTGAAAATCTTCGCTCAGAGGTTGACACATTAATTGTTATTCCAAATGACCGCTTATTAGCAATCTCTGATCGTTCAATTAGCGCACTTGAAGCATTTAAAACTGCCGATCAAGTTTTACTTTCTGGAGTGCAGGGCATTACCGATTTAATTACTACTCCTGGTTTGATTAATTTAGATTTTGCTGATGTGAAAAGTGTTATGTCTGGTGCCGGATCTGCGCTGATGGGAATTGGCTCAGCACGTGGTGAAGCTAGATCGATTAGAGCAGCAGAGCTTGCAATCTCAAGTCCACTACTTGAGGCATCAATTGATGGTGCACATGGTGTTTTATTATCAATCGCTGGTGGATCTGATCTTGGTTTATTTGAGATCTCCGAAGCAGCAGAGTTAGTTGCTCAATCTGCCCACCCAGATGCAAACATCATTTATGGAACAGTAATTGATGATGCGTTAGGGGATGAGGTTCGAGTAACTGTTATTGCTGCCGGTTTTGATGGTGGTGCGCCAAAGCGAGTTTTAATGCCGGTAATTAATGCTGCAACCATGAATGGTGAGGCAGATCCAATTGCTGCAAATGATCCAATCGCAGTAGCCCTTGATTTAAATGTTGGCTCAGCAGAGCAACCTAGGCGCCGGATTACCTTTGAAGAGTTAGTTGCAGAAGATGAGATCGATATCCCTGATTTCATGCGGTAGTAGCCATTATGGCTCGACTGCTCTTTACCTCGATTGAGTTTGGCTCATTAGCTGATCCAGTTGATTTAGAACAAAAGAAGCAGCTCTCCACATTAATTGGGAAACCAGTTCAATTTATGAAACAAAGCCACAGTGATCAGGTGATTTCTATTTCAACAGATATTGCTGATGGGCAGATAAATTCAATCCCAGATGCTGATGCATTGGTGAGTGATCAAAGCAATATTGCATTAGCGGTGCGGGTGGCAGATTGCCTGCCTTTACTGCTCTATTCAACTGCAGTGGTAGCGGCGGTGCATGTTGGCCGAAAAGGATTGTTAAATAAAGTCGCCTTAAATGCGGTTGCACAAATGAGATCGTTAGGGGCTGAAAAAATCTCTGGCACAGTTGGCCCACATATCTGCGGAAATTGTTATGAGGTTGATTCGCAGATGTTTGCAGAGATTACAAAGACTCATCCAGCAACTGCTGGCAGAGGCAATCACCTAAACCTATTTGCTGGTCTGGCGGCGCAAATATCTGATGTTGAATTACTTAATCTAGATATTTGCACTAAGGAGAGCTCTGATTATTACTCACATCGCAGAGATGGCCAACCGGGTAGGCAGATTGGATTAATCTGCCTGTGAGAAGAGTTGATGAGATAAGAGAAAATCTAGATACTGTGCGAGCAAAGATAGATGCGGCGGCGGCTAAAGCTGGTCGCTCAACTGATGAAATAACTTTAATTGCAGTTACCAAGAGTTTTCCCTTATCAGATTTAGAGATCTTGTACTCATTAGGGGTTCGCCAATTTGGTGAGAATAGAGATCAAGAGGCAAGTAGCAAGGTGGAGCAGTTGCCCTCTGATATTAATTGGCATTTTCAGGGCCAGATTCAGAGCAATAAATTAAAATCAATTACTAACTGGGCCTGCTGTATTCACTCAGTTGATCAGATTAAATATGCACAAATAATCTCTGAACAGAGTAGTGGCCAGCCTAAGCCAATTTTTATTCAGGTCTCACTGGATCAACCACCAGAGTCACGTGGTGGGGTAGATCCAGCTAAGTTAATTGAGTTAGCAAATCAGATCACAAAATTACCTGGTGTTGCACTGCAGGGATTAATGGCAGTTGCTCCTACCGATTCACCTACTGAGTCAGCCTTTGCCAATCTATCGAAAATACATGGTGATTTTTTGCTCACATTTTCCAACGCTAAATCCCTCTCCTCTGGGATGAGTGGCGACTATGAAATGGCAATTTCCTATGGCGCGACACATCTGCGAATTGGTAGTTCAATCCTCGGTAATCGGGATCAGATCGCATAGCCTTTGGTTATGGCTAGTGCATTTAAGCGGGTTGCTGGATACCTCGGATTAATGGATGAGGATGAGTTAGACCATGGAAGCGCAAATCAATTAACTGAGCGGGCACCTCGCTTGGTAAGAGCCAATACTAAGAGTGCACCTAAACAAAATATTGATTTAGCACTAGCAGGTGATTCAGTAAAGGTGATGGATCATATTATTTCGTTGACACCTCGCACCTACAGCGAAGCACGTTTAATTGGTGAGCATTACCGTGAAGGTAAACCGGTAATTATGAATCTAAGTGACATGGAAGAGTCAGAGCGTAAACGGTTGGTAGATTTTGCCTCCGGGTTAGTTTTTGGACACCATGGAAGTATTGAAAGAGTAACGCCAAAGGTTTTCTTACTTACACCGCCAAATGTTTCAGTAAGCGTTGAAGATAAGAACTCTGCAGCACAGGCAAGTTTTTTTAATCAAAGCTGATTATCCCATAGCAAATGGGTGTAATTTTTTCTCTGCTTTACTGGGTTCTTAATTTATTTCTAATTGCATTAGTCGGTAGATTAATTTTAGATTATGTTCGTATTTTCTCACCCAACTGGCGCCCAAGTGGTGTGATCTTGGCGCTGGCTGAATTAATTTACTCAGTAACTGATAAGCCACTTAGCTTTGTTAGACAATTTGTGCCGCCACTTAGATTAGGTGGCATCTCATTAGATCTCTCATTTATCGTGGTATTTTTTGTGGTGCAGTTGCTGATGCGCTTAGTTGTGTTGCTTTAATTAATTTTTACTAAACTAAGCCAGAGTCCTAACTCATTATCACTTGCATTCTCTGCTTTATTTTGCTGCATTTGAGTAGCAAGGACCTCTGCACTAATTTCACTGATACCTGAGGTGATTGCCGCCGCCAAATCACCGGTGGCGTTCCAATTAACAGTAATTCGATCACTAATATCTAGACCAATGCGCTTGCGCTCTTCTTGAATTGCTCTAATTACTTCACGCACTAAGCCAGCCCGGATTAGATCAGGGGTAAGGGCAAGATCTAGTGCCAAACTTTCACCACCATGGGAGGCAACCGACCAACCACTTCTTGGTGTCTCAGTAATTACTAGATCATCTAAGTCAATCTCAATATCTTTTTTCTTACCAGCTAATTCAACTTTAATCTTGTATGAGTTACTTTTACGCAACTCTTTGACCATTACTCCAGCATCAATTGCAGTGATCTGCTTAGCGATCACCTGAACATCTGCACCAAATTTTGTACCAAGAGTACGGAAGTTGGCTTTAACTGAGATATCTACTAAATCAGTTCCAGCAACCTGGATACCATCAACTTTTAAAATATTTAACTCCTCGGCAATATGGGTCTTAATCTCCTGCGACATCTGCTCCCAGCCGGTGGCAGAAACTAATGCACGGGAGAGTGGCTGGCGAATTTTAACGCCGGACTCAGCTCTAGCCGCTCTTCCTAGTTCAACTAGCCGACGCGATAGTGCAACCGCATTAGATAATTTCTCATCAACTGATGATTTATCAGCAACTGGAAAGTTTGCTAGATGAACCGATTCAATTTGTTCACCCTCTGCTACTCGGATTAAACTTTGCCAAACATGCTCTGAGATAAATGGCACCATCGGCGCAAGTAATAGGGTTAAATTCTTAAGGCAAAAGTAAAGAGTGTTAAGAGCAACTGGATCACCATCCCAGAACCGTCGGCGAGAGCGTCGGACATACCAGTTAGATAGATCATCAATAAAGGCCGCTATTACAGTGCCAGCACCTTGGGAGTCAAAGCTTTCCAGCGCAGTATCTACGCTTTGAATTAATTTATTTAACTCCGAGAGAATCCAACGATCCATCAGCGTTAGATCCTTCGGAACTGTTGAGACCTTAAAATCTGCTGCGTTGGCATAAAGAGTAAAGAATGAGATTGTGTTCCAGTAGGTAAGTAAGGTCTTGCGCACCACATCTGAGATTGCATCATGGCCAACTCGCCTTGCACTCCAAGGTGAACCAGCGGCTAGCATGTACCAGCGCACAGCATCTGCCCCATGTTGATTCATAAGTGGCATTGGCTCTAGCACATTACCTAGATGCTTACTCATCTTGCGGCCATCTTTATCTAAAATATGACCTAAACATAAAACTGTTTTGTATGAGGATTTGTCAAAGACTAAGGTGCCAATTGTCATTAATGTGTAAAACCAACCGCGGGTTTGATCAATTGCTTCGCAAATAAAATCAGCTGGGTAGGCAGCTTTAAACTGCGCCACAGAATCTTGCTTGTGTGGGTAGCCCCACTGTGCAAATGGCATGGCACCTGAGTCATACCAACAATCGATTACCTCTGGAATTCTCGTCATAAGCGCTGAACACTCATTACAGGCAAAGTTAATATCATCCACAAATGGTCGGTGTGGATCTAGCGTGCTTAACTCTTTGCCCGCTAACTTTCCTAGTTCAGCTAATGAGCCAACACAAATCTCATGTTTATTTTCACACCGCCAGATCGGCAGCGGAGTTCCCCAGTAACGGTTGCGGGAGACTGCCCAGTCAATATTATTATTAAGCCAATCACCAAACCGTCCTGTTTTAATTGTCTCTGGATGCCAATCTGTTTTGGAATTCTCTCGCAACAGCTCCTTTTTAATCTCAGTAGTTTTGATATACCAAGATGGCTGGGCGTAGTACATCAAAGCGGTATGGCATCTCCAGCAGTGAGGGTATGAGTGTTCAAACTGTAAACTCTTAAACATTAAGCCCCGCGCCTTTAGATCCTTAATCAATGCCTTATCTGCCTCTTTAAAAAATACACCACCAACAAGTGGCACCTCTTTTAGAAAATGCCCATCTGGGCTAATTGGATTGATAACTGGCAAGTTATATTTACGGCATACCTCTAAATCATCTGCACCAAATGCTGGTGACTGATGCACTAAGCCAGTGCCATCTTCAACCGTTACATAATCAGCAAGCACTACATAATGGGAATCATTAATCTCAACAAAATCAAAGGGACGTGCGTATTTTGTATGTTCAAGCTCACTGCCTTTAAATGTCGCTATTACTTTACCCTCATCACCTAGAACAGATGCTAAGTCGGCTGCAACTACCAATCGCTCCGTTTTTTCATCACTTACTACCTCAATTACTTGGTAGGTAACCTTTGGATTTACCGCAACTGCGGTGTTAGCAACTAAAGTCCATGGCGTAGTTGTCCAAACTAGGAGAGTGGCTTTTAACTCTGCTAATTTGCCGGAGGTCGCAGGAAAGCGAACAAAGACTGAAGGATCTTGAATAGTTTCATACCCTTGCGCCAACTCATGATCAGATAATCCAGTACCGCATCTTGGACAGTAAGGTGCGACTCGATGATCTTGTACTAATAAGCCTTTTTGCCAAATTTGTTGCAGTGACCACCAAACACTTTCAATGTATGACGGTGACATCGTCCAGTAGGCATCATCAAAATCTACCCAGAAACCCATTCGTTTAGTCATCGCAGTAAACTCATTAACATGGCGTTGTACAGATTCCCGGCACTTATCATTAAAAGCTGCTACTCCAAATTTTTCGATATCAGCCTTACCGGTAAAGCCCAACTCTTTTTCAACTGCAATCTCAACTGGCAGACCATGACAATCCCAACCAGCTTTACGAATTACCTGCTTTCCCTTCATAGTTTGAAAGCGTGGAAATAAATCCTTAAATACGCGGGCTTCAATGTGGTGCGTTCCTGGCATACCATTTGCAGTTGGCGGACCTTCATAGAAGCTCCAACGAGGTGAACCATTTCGGTTAGTCACTGATTTTTCAAAAATTTGATTTTGTGACCAGAAATCTAAGATTCCTGCTTCCATTACCGGCAGATCGATTTGCGCAGATAAGCTGTTGATTTCGCGCTTCTTATTCATATTCACCCCACATTCTAACGCGCAGAATTACATTTCCCGCATCTACCTTTTATCCGCGGGGGTGGCGGTTGGTAATTAGTTGAGCCAAGCCATAACCTTTCCCCCTCCAGGGGGTAATGTGGCTATCAAGAAGTTTTTTAAGAAAACGGCAAAGAAAAGTACAAAATCAAAGGCAAAAAAGCCAGCGAAAACTGCTGCCCAAAAAAGCAAAGCTAAAAAGCCGATTGTAAAGAAGTCTGCCAAAAAGAGTGCAGGGCGATCATCAAATATTGTTAAACCAAAGTTGGCGAAAAAATCTGCTAAAAAAGCACCAGGCAAACCATTCCCAGCAAAGTTACAAACCTCAACATCAGGATCTTCAACCACAATCTCTGTTACCTCAACTATTCCAAATCCAAACGCAATGCCAGTTGTGGCTGAGCGAAGGTTGGTTATGTTGCCGCCAGCAAAGCCAATTCTAAAATCTAAGAAGGCAGCAGCTCTTAAGCCAATTAAAGCTGCCCCTACACCTTTAATCATTCAGTCAGGTGAGATTGCCTGGAATGCTACGGAGTTAAAAGCAATAAGAAGTGAATTATCTAAAGATTTGGTTAGATTGCGTAAAGAGTTAGAGATAGCAGAGGCTGAGATGGAAGATCTTGTAGAGGCGGCAGGTGTTGGTGCAGGTGATGATCAAGCAGATGCTGGAGCTAAAACTTTCGAGCGCGAGCATGAGATGTCCTTGGTATATAACGCAAGGGATATGGTGCAACAAAGTGAGCGGGCCTTAGAGAGAATTGATAATAAGAGTTACGGTAAGTGTGAAGAGTGTGGAAACTTTGTAGGAAAGGCTAGGTTACAAGTTTTCCCACGTGCCACCTTATGTATGGTCTGTAAACAAAAAGAGGAACGACGCTGAACTATCTTCAGCGAAAATGGTTAGCGGCTACCGCTTTAGTAGTATTTGCTGTAGATCATTTTACAAAATTCTTAGCAATTAAAAGTTTATCTGATGAGCCAAAGCAAATTATCGGAGATATTTTGCAATTTCGGCTGGCTTTTAACTCCGGAGCAGCTTTTAGTTTAGCCTCAAGTGGCACAATATTTTTATCTACTTTTTCAATTATTATGGTGGCAGTAATATTTTATTTTGGTCGCAAGGTTGAATCTACTAAATGGGCATTTGCACTAGGGCTAGCCCTTGGTGGCATTTTTGGCAATCTATCTGATCGAATATTTCGCTCACCCGGTGGGTTGCAAGGAGAGGTAGTAGATTGGATTCAAGTTCCGCACTGGCCGATCTTTAATATTGCTGACATGGCAGTGGTTAGCGCTGCGATACTTATTTCATATTTAAGTTGGCGAAATATCTCCTTTAATAAGAGTGGAGAAAAAAGTGAGTAAGCGTGAGGTAAGAAACTTGGTTATACCAGAGGGGTTAAATCAAGAGCGAGTAGATGCTGCGCTATCTAGATTGCTCGGACTTTCTCGTAACGTGATCGTGGGATTAATTGAATCAGGTGAAATATCTAAATCTGGCAAGGCGGTTGGTAAATCTGACCGAGTTGCAACTGGTGATCAAATAGAGATCCTGCTGCCGGCAGCAAAGGGTGAGGCAAAGTTAACTGCCACACCAATTGATGGATTAAAGGTTGTTTATGATGATGAGTATTTAATAGTGATTGATAAGCCAGTTGGAATTGCTGCGCATCCAAGCCCAGGGTGGCAAGGTGCCACAGTAGTGGGCGCAATATTTGCTGCCGGATATCAACTTGCTACCTCTGGCGCTGCTGAGCGGCAAGGAGTTGTGCATCGCTTAGATGTTGGTACATCCGGTCTAATGGTGGTGGCAAAAAATGAGATTGCCTACTCCCATTTAAAAGATCAATTTAGAGATCGCACTGTTTCTAAGGTTTATCACGCATTAGTGCAGGGACATATGGATCCCACTGTAGGAACTATCGATGCACCAATTGATAGACACCCAAGAGAGGATTACCGTTTTGCAGTTGTAGCAAATGGCAAACCAAGTATTACGCACTACAAAACTTTAGAAGCATTTCCAGCTGTTACTTTGCTTGAAATTGAACTTGAGACTGGTAGAACTCACCAGATTAGAGTTCACTTCTCCGCTCTTCATCACCCATTAGTTGGGGATTTAACTTATGGCTCCGACCCATCCCTTGCGCAGCGATTAAAGATCTCCAGGCCTTGGCTACATGCCAAACAACTTGGATTTACCCATCCGGCAAGCGGGGAGCAGATCTCTTTTAGTGCTGAATACCCAGAGGATCTGACACGCTCGCTTACGCTCCTTTCTGATATAGCCCGCTAGAAATTAAAGCCAGTAGTAATCTCACCATCCATGCCATCTGCATCTAGTAACCAGCAAAACTCGGGCAACTTCGTACATCTTCATGTACATACGGAGTACTCGATGTTAGATGGCGCTGCCAAAATCTCAGAGCTAGTAGCAGAGGTTGCAAGGCAGGAAATGCCAGCGATTGCAATGACAGATCACGGAAATGTCTTTGGTGCATTTGAATTTCATAAAACTGCTAAAGCAGCTGGTATAAAACCAATAATTGGTATCGAAGCATATGTTGCTCCAGAATCTAGATTTGATAAGCGAAGAGTTAAATGGGCAGAGGGAGGTGAGGATGATGTCTCTGGTGGTGGCGCTTACACCCATATGACATTACTTGCTGAAAATAATGAGGGCTTATCTAATTTATTTAAACTCTCTTCCCTTGCATCCCTAGAAGGTTTTTACTACAAGCCCCGCATGGATAGAGAGTTATTGGCTAAATATGCAAAGGGAATTATCGGAACGACTGGCTGTGCTGGAGGTGAGATCCAAACTAGATTGCGAATGGGTAGTTATAAAGAGGCGATTAATGCCGCGAGTGAGATGCGAGACATATTTGGAGCTGATAATTTTTATTTAGAGTTAATGGATCACTCAATAGAGATTGAAAAACGGGCATTTAATGACTTAATAAAATTGGGTAAAGAGTTGAATCTGCCACTGCTGGCAACAAATGATTTGCACTACACCCACCATGCTGATGCTGCTGCCCACGAGGTGTTGCTGTGCATTCAATCTGGTGCAACTATGGCTGATCCAAAGCGATTTAAGTTTGAAAATGCAGAGTTCTATCTAAAATCTGCTGCTCAAATGCGTGAATTGTTTAAGGAGTTTCCTGAGTCATGTGATAACACATTACTTATTGCAGATCGCTGCGAAACAACCATGCGTGAGGGCGAGAATCTACTACCTAGATTTCCAGTTCCGCAGGGCGAGAGTGAGGATAGTTGGCTTAGAAAATTAGCTAATGAAGGTTTAGCAAAACGGATGGATAATCAGATTCCGGCGCAGTATCAAGAGCGACTTAACTTTGAATTAGATGTAATGATCAAGATGGGATTTCCAGGGTATTTTTTGGTAGTAGCTGATCTCTGTAAGCATGCCCGAGAGGTTGGAATCCGAGTTGGTCCTGGTCGTGGCTCTGCTGCTGGCTCACTGGTCTCCTACTCATTAGGAGTTACCGGACTTGACCCAATTAAATTTGGTTTGCTGTTTGAGAGATTTTTAAATCCAGAACGTATTTCGATGCCAGATATTGATTTAGATTTTGATGAGCGCAGAAGATCGGAGATGATCCAATATGCCACAGCCAAGTATGGTGAGGATCGAGTTGCTCAGATTATTACCTATGGAACTATTAAATCTAAACAAGCGATTAAAGATTCAACTCGAGTGCTTGGCTACCCGTATGTATTGGGCGAGCGGCTTACAAAGTCTCTGCCACCAGCTGTAATGGGTAAGGATATTTCACTTGGTGGAATATTTGATCTTGAAGATGGTAGGTATGGTGAGGCAGCAGAGTTTAGAGGAATTTATGAAAGTGATCCTGACTCAAAGAGAATAGTTGATACTGCTTTAGGTATTGAAGGATTAAAGCGGCAATGGGGAGTACACGCTGCAGGAGTTATATTAAGTAAGGAGCCACTACTTAATGTAATTCCAATTCATCGTCGAGAAGCAGATGGTGTGATTATTACCCAGTTTGATATGGGTGCATGTGAAGCAACCGGGTTGCTTAAAATGGATTTTCTAGGGCTGCGAAATCTTTCAGTTCTTGATGATTGCCTAATTAATATTGAGAAGAATCTTGGAAAAACTGTTGTTCTTGAAGACTTGCCCCTTAAAGATAAGAAGACATTTGATTTATTATCCAGAGGTGACACCTTAGGAGTTTTTCAGTTAGATAGCGCACCAATTAGAGCCCTACTTAGATCTATGGCACCTGATAGTTTTGAGGATATATCAGCGGTAATTGCGCTCTATCGACCAGGTCCGATGGGTGAGGATTCCCATAATAAATATGCAGATTATAAAAATGGTCGAAAGGCACCAGTAGGTATTCATCCTGAGTTGGAAAAGCCATTAAATGAAATTTTGAAGGACACATACGGGTTAATCGTTTATCAAGAGCAGGTATTAGCAATTGCTCGAAAGGTTGCTGGCTTTACCTTAGGTCGCGCGGATCTGCTTCGTAAGGCGATGGGTAAGAAGGATAAAAAGATACTAGATAAAGAAAAGGTGCACTTTGAAGCAGGAATGAAAACAAACGGCTTCTCAGAGGATGCGATAGAAAAATTATGGCAAACACTAATTCCCTTCTCAGATTATGCCTTTAATAGAGCACATAGCGCAGGTTATGGATTGCTCTCATTTTGGACCGCATACCTTAAAGCTAATTATCCAACCGAGTATATGGCTGCGCTTTTAACTAGTGTGCGCGATGATAAGGATAAGAGTGCGCTCTACTTAAATGAAGCAAGGCGGATGGGCATTAAAGTTTTGCCACCTGATGTTAATGAATCTGATTCAGAGTACACCCCGCGTGGAAGTGATATTCGTTTTGGATTAACCGCTATTCGAAATGTGGGAGAGAATGTTGTTTTATCAATTATTGAGAATCGTAAGAGTAAGGGTAGATATACAAATTTTGGTGATTTCTTAACCAAGGTAGATTCCCTCGTCTGTAATAAGAAAACTATTGAATCGCTAATAAAAGCTGGCGCCTTTGACTCACTCAATCACAGTCGCCGGGGATTGATGATGGTTTTCTTAGAGGCGTTAGATGCTGTTTCAGAGGCAAAACGAGCAGAGTCTATTGGCCAATTTGATTTATTTGGCGCAGCTAATGCAACCTCAAGTATTAGTGGAGTTGTCTTAGATATTCCAGTTACTGAATGGGAAAAGATGATGCTGCTTAGTTATGAGCGAGAGATGCTTGGCCTATATGTCTCAGATCATCCATTATTAGGTGTTGAACATATATTGCGTTCAGTTACAGATTTTTCAATTAGCCAGATTGCTGAAGTAGGACATGATCAAATAATTACAATTGGTGGTTTGATCACCCAGATTCAACGAAAGGTTTCCAAGCAAGGAACTCCCTGGGCGATTGTTACTGTGGAGGATCTTGAAGGCGCAGTTGATGTTTTATTCTTCTCAAATGCCTATGCATCTCATGGTGTTAATTTAGTAGAGGACAGAATTGTTGCAATCAGAGGCAGAGTAGATAAGCGGGAGGAGCAAGCTCGTATTTCTGCACTAGATTTAACACTGCCAGATTTAAATCGAATTCCAACTGGTCCACTAATTATTTCGATGGAAATGGCTAGGTGTACTCCGCCAGTGATTGATCGGATGAAGGAGATTTTAAGAGCACATCCAGGAGCCCGCGAGGTACACCTGCGATTAGCAGATGGTGAGAAGAAAACAATTTTAAAGTTAGATGAGGGGTTAAAAGTTACCGCCTCACCTAGTTTGAGCGCTGATCTTAAAACTGTGCTCGGCCCTGACTGCTTAGTAGTTTAATAATCCAATGAAGCAACTTGAATTACTCCCAGCAGTAGATGTTAAGGCTGGTATGGCGGTCAGATTAAGTAAAGCAAAATTAGATTCAGCTTCAGAGTTTGGTTCTCCATCTGATGTAGTTAAGGACTTTTTACTTGCAGGTGCAAAATGGATTCATCTAGTTGATCTTGATGCTGCTTTTGGCACCGGCAATAACAGTGTATTAATTAAAGAGATAATCAATAATACATCGGCAAAGGTGCAATTATCTGGCGGAATTAATAATGATGCATCCCTTAATAATGCACTTGCTACAAAAGCTGCCCGGATAAATCTGGGAACTGCAGCTCTGGCTGATATTGAGTGGGTTAAGAAAGTTCTAGCAGCAAATAGCGAGCGAATAAGCATTAGTTTAGATATTAAGGGTCAAATGCTTACTGCAAGGGGTAGTGGGCTAGTAGTTGGTGAGATATTTGAGTACTTATCAATTCTAGATAAAGCAGGTTGCAGTAGATATGTTGTTACAGATATTGATTCAGATGGTGCGTTAAGTGGTCCAAATCTAGATCTACTTAGAAAAGTTTCACAATCAACTCAAGGCTCAGTCATAGCAAGTGGTGGTGTTGCAAAATTATCTGATCTTACAGATCTACGGCAGATGGGAATCGAAGGTGTAGTTCTCGGGAAAGCCTTATATGTAGGGGCTATTGATATAAGTAAGGCGCTAGATATCTGCTATAAATAATCGGCACCAGCAAGCAGATTGGTAAGGCAGAATAGGCAAGTGGATAAAGCAATGATCTCTCTTGTTGAATTTCGTGATTACGCGCGAAATTTTAATGTAATTCCAGTTTCACGTAAGTTAACGCTAAAGAGCCAAACACCACTTTCAATTTATCAAAAATTAACCAATCACCGTAGCGGAACATTTTTACTTGAATCTGCTGAAGCAGGTATTTGGGCACGTTACTCATTCATTGGTGTCAATAGTGAAGCGACACTAACGGAGGAGAATGGTCTAGCAATTTGGCAGGGAGTAAGACCTGCTGGTGCACCCACTGGAATGGATCCACTTACCGCGCTGCGAATTACTACTGCCCACCTACGTTCGCCAAAGATTGAAGGGCTACCACCACTAACTGGCGGCCTAGTTGGTTATTTAGGTTATGAGATTGTGCGAAGACTTGAGAAGTTACCTAATCATGCCAAAGCTGATATTAAAGTCCCAGAGATTGCAATGATGCTCACCTCCGATTTAGCAGTATTTGATCACCAAGAAGGCGTTGTTACATTAATTGCTAACGCAATTAATTGGGATGGTAGTAGTGAGCGAGTTGATTTAGCTTATGAATCAGCCATTTCAAGATTAGATAAAATGGAATCTGATCTAAATAAAAGTGATACCGCTAAATTTAATTCAATTCCAGATCGAGTTACCCCAAAATTTTTCCGTAATACAAGTGATGAGACTTATATTAGAAAAGTAGAGTTGATCAAAGAACAGATTAAATCGGGGGAGGCTTTCCAGGTAGTTCTCTCGCAGAGATTTACTATCGACAGTTCGGCAGATTCCTTTGATATTTATCGGGTGCTGCGGGAACAAAACCCAAGCCCTTATATGTACTTATTTAGATTTGCAGATGGCCTATCTATTGTTGGTTCAAGTCCGGAGGCGTTAGTTAAGGTAAGTGGTGATCAGGTAATGATTCACCCAATTGCGGGAACTAGAGCTAGAAACTCAGATAATGAAATAGATAACAAGATGGCACAAGAGTTGTTGGCAGATCCTAAGGAGCGTGCTGAGCATTTAATGCTAGTTGACTTGGGCCGTAATGATTTGGGAAGAGTATGTCAGGCAGGTTCAGTTGAGGTTTCAGAGTTTATGCAAATAGAGAAGTACTCACATGTTATGCATATTGTTTCAACAGTTATCGGAAAGCTGGCAGATAAAGTTGCTCCCATTGAGGCACTGTTTGCAGTCTTTCCTGCCGGAACATTATCGGGGGCGCCAAAACCAAGAGCAATGGCGATAATTGAAGAGAATGAACCGACTAGGCGGGGAATTTACGGTGGCACAATTGGTTATCTAGATTTCACTGGAAACATTGATACCTGCATCGCAATTAGAACCGCGGTTGTAAAAGATGGCACAGCATATGTGCAAGCTGGTGCTGGAATTGTGGCAGATTCAGATCCAGCTTCAGAAAATCAAGAGTGTATTAATAAAGCAGCAGCTGTATTAGGTGCTATTGCAACCGCTAACTTAATGATGAGCAGTAAATGAAGAGCTCAATTTTTGGCAGCCTACTATTAGTAGCACTTGCTACCTACTTAATTATTAGGTCAAGTAAACGCTCTGATGCAAGCAAGTATGAGCGAAAGCCACAAAATAATTGGAGTGCACTCTCTGAAGGAATCGATCCAACCGATGAGTGATTCAAGTGTATTAGCATCAATTATTGAGGGCGTATTAGAGGATCTCCAAAAGCGTTTAGTACCAAGTGTGCAATTACGAGAGCAATTAGATAGTGCACCAAAACTTCGTGGAGCTTACGCAGCGCTAAATAAAGATGGCATGAGATTAATTGCTGAGGTAAAACGATCATCTCCAAGCAAGGGGGAGCTCTCAGCCATATTAGACCCGGTGGCACTTGCAAGTAGTTATCAAACCGGTGGGGCTGATCTAATTAGTGTATTAACAGAGGAGCGCAGATTTAAAGGCAAGATTGCAGATTTAATTGCAGTACGGGCTGCAGTTGATATTCCAGTACTGCGAAAAGATTTTATTGTTACTGAGTTCCAAGTCTTAGAGTCAAGAATTTTAGGCTCTGATTTGATGCTATTAATTGTTGCAGCTCTTGCTAAATCACAACTAATAGACTTTTATCAGTTAGCAACTGAGTTAGGTATGGATGTATTGGTGGAGGTTCATGACTTAGCTGAGGCCGAGGTTGCATTAGATATTGGCGCAAAAATAATTGGTGTTAACAGTAGAAACTTAAAAACGTTAGAGGTTAATGATAAGAATTTTGAATTAATTTTGCCACAATTACCAACAACTGTATTAAAAGTAGCTGAATCTGGAATAAGTACCCGCTCTCAGGTTGCTAATGTTGGCGCACTAGGCGCAAATGCAGTGCTGGTAGGTGAGACTTTGGTTAAAGCAGGTAACCCAGTTCATACGATAAATGAACTGCTCAATCGATAAAGATCGAATAAACTACCTCCATGGCAATTGATAAAACTTCCCAAAGCATGGACTCATCTATCCTGGGTCACTTTGGTCCCTACGGTGGCAGATTTGTTCCCGAAGCTTTAATTTCTGCGCTAGACCAACTTAATGATGCTCATATAAGCGCGCAAGCAGATCCATCCTTTCACGCTGAGTTAACAGAGTTACATAAAACATATAGTGGTAGACCGAGCATTTTGACAGATGCAAAAAGATTCTCAGAGCATGCCGGTGGAGCAAGAATTTTATTAAAGCGGGAAGATTTAAATCACACAGGTAGCCACAAAATTAATAATGTCTTAGGCCAAGCCTTACTAACTAAGCGAATGGGTAAATCAAGAATTATTGCTGAAACTGGAGCGGGGCAACATGGCGTTGCATCTGCTACTGCAGCAGCACTATTTGGTTTGGAATGTGTTGTCTATATGGGAGAGGCCGACACTAAACGGCAAGCACTAAATGTGGCGCGAATGAAATTGCTGGGAGCAACAGTTGTTCCTGTTACGCAAGGGTCAAAGACATTAAAAGATGCAATTAATGAAGCGATGCGTGATTGGGTAACAAATGTTGAAGATACTCACTACCTACTTGGCACAGTTGCTGGGCCTCACCCATTTCCAACTATGGTGCGTGACTTCCAAAGAATTATTGGCGTTGAAGCACGCGAGCAAGTTCTAGCATTAACTGGCAAATTACCTGATGCAGTATTGGCCTGTGTTGGTGGCGGATCAAATGCAATGGGAATTTTTCATCCTTTCATTGGTGATAAAGCAGTTCGTTTAATCGGATTAGAGGCAGGTGGTAAGGGTGTGGAGAGTGGCTTCCATGCTGCAACTATCTCTGGCGGTACACCAGGAGTTTTGCATGGAACTCGTTCCTATGTTTTACAAGATAAAGATGGGCAAACTATTGAGTCACACTCAATCTCAGCCGGATTGGATTACCCAGGAGTTGGACCTGAGCATGCATATTTAAATGACATTGGACGTGCTGAGTATCGACCAATTACAGATGATCAAGCAATGTATGCATTCTCTTTGTTATGCAAATCTGAGGGAATTATTCCAGCAATTGAGACTGCTCACGCTTTAGCTGGGGCACTAGAAATTGGTAATGAATTAGGTAAGGGCGCCACTTTATTAATAAATCTCTCAGGTCGTGGTGATAAAGATGTGCAAACCGCTGCTGAGTATTTTGGACTACCGCTTTAATGCCAACCGCACTTGAAGACCTTTTTACCAAAACTAAAGCAGAAAATAGGGCGGTATTAATTGGTTTTCTGCCAGCAGGTTTTCCTACCCAAAAAGAGTCGAAGGCAATAATTAAGGCGATGATTGATGGTGGTGTGGATGCGATTGAGATTGGGTATCCATACTCTGATCCAGTTATGGATGGACCAGTAATTCAAGCTGCATCTGAGCAAGCAATTGCTAATGGAGTTGGTGTGGATCAAGTTTTTGATTTATTAAAAACCAGTGTTGAGTACGGTGTGCCGTCGGTGGTAATGAGTTACTGGAGTCCAATTGAGAAGTACGGCGCAGCTAAATTTGCAGCAGCCGTATCTGATGCGGGTGGATCTGGGGTAGTTACACCTGATCTTACAATTGAGGAATCAGAGTTATGGAAAAGTGAAGCTAGCGATAAATCAATTAATCGCATATATGTGGTTGCGCCAAGTACATCCCAAGAACGGCTACCCAAGGTTAGTTCAGAGTGCTCAGGTTTTATCTATGCGGCAAGTTCGATGGGAGTAACAGGTACAAGATCTCGCGTCTCAATAAGTGCAAAATCATTGGTTGATCGAATTCGCACCACCAGTAAAACACCAGTGGCTGTTGGGCTTGGGGTATCAAATAAGGAACAGGCTACAGAGGTCGCTTCCTATGCAGATGGCGTTATCGTTGGCTCTGCTTTTATTAAGATTATTCAAGAGCATGGTGCAGGTAGGTCGGGCTTAAAGAAAATAAAACAATTAGCAGCTGAGCTATCTGAGGGAGTTAGAAGTGCTAGATAAGTTTAATAAATATCAACCGTGGCTAACTTTGCTTGCAAGAATTATTTTAGGTGGCGTCTTACTTGTCGCAGGTGGTTTAAAAGTAGGTAACTTACAAAAATCAGCAATGGCTGTGCGTGCTTATGAGTTACTTCCTATTCCAATAGCAAATTTTTTAGGTTATACCCTGCCTTGGATTGAAATCGGAGTTGGCTTGCTTTTGATCTTAGGTGTTGCTGTGAAAATTAATGGCGTAATTGGTGCAGCTACTATGTTGGTGTTTATTGTCGCAATAGCTCAAGCATGGGCTAGGGGATTAAGTATTGACTGTGGTTGTTTTGGTGGTGGCGGCTCAGTTGATCCAGAGGATACGAAGTACCTATCAGAAATTATTAGGGATTTAGGGTTATTACTACTTGGAATTTACCTTTACTACTACCCTAAGGGTAGAATTGCACTAGATAAATAGTCCGATAAGTAATATAAGGAGTTAGTCAATGACAACAAATAGTGGTGATAAGGGAACTCGTAATTTAGTAATAATTATGGTCTCATTTATTGTGATAGTTGGTGTTGTCTTCTCAATCATAAGTAATCGATCAAACTCAACTGCTCAAGTTCCAGCTGCGGTATCAGAGGCTGAAGGCTATGGAATAGTTTTAAATCCAAGCGCTACACCAAAAATTGATGTTTATATTGATTATCAGTGCCCAGCTTGTCGGGCCTTTGAAATTATAAATGGTGGTTATTTAAATGAAGTAATTGCTCAGAATAAAGCAAAGGTTGTCTACCATCCAATGACATTTATTGGTCCAGAGTCTATTCTGGCTGCAAATGCTGCAGCATGTGCTGCTGATGAGAGCAAATTTGTTGATATGAACTTAGCCTTATTCCAAAATCAGCCTAATGCTGAAAACTCAGGGGTGTGGCAGAGTGAGGCACTAGTTGCTCTTGGTAAATCTGTTGGAATTAAATCCAACTCCTTTGAAAAGTGTGTAAATGATGGCACCTATGTCAAATGGACTAACAATGTTGCAGTTGAATCTGGAAAGGCTAATGTAAATAGCACACCAACAATATTTATTAATGGTAAAGAGATGGATCGCAAGACTGAGTATGGTGATCCAGTTAAGTTTAAGGCGGCGTTAGCAGCAGCTGGCGTTAAATAAAGTCAGCAGTATGCGTTACCTAATTCCAAGTCCAGGCTCCTCTGCTCTTTCATTAGGCCCAGTCACAATTCATTACTATGCACTCTGCATAATTGCTGGTATTGCAACAGCGGTATGGCTGGGAAGAAAACGTTATGCCGCATCCGGTGGTAATCCAGATGATGTCTCAGATGCTGCTGTTTGGGCAGTACCTTTTGGAATTATTGGTGGCCGGATTTATCACGTAATAAGTTCACCCCAAAATTACTTTGGTGATGGTGGTAATCCAGCAGATGCATTTCGGGTTTGGCAGGGTGGATTGGGAATATGGGGGGCTATATCCCTTGGTGCATTTGGTGCATATTTATATTTTAGGACTCATCAAACCACTTTGAATTTTTTACAATTCCTAGATTCCCTAGCCCCAGGCATAATTATTGCGCAAGCAATTGGCCGAGTTGGAAACTGGTTTAATCAAGAGGTTTTTGGTAAGCCAACAAATCTGCCATGGGCACTTGAAATTAAACCCTCCAATCGACCAGATGGCTATAGCGAGTTTTCAACCTTTCACCCGACATTTTTATATGAATTAATATGGTGCTTAATAATTGCTTTTTTACTGATTAAATTACCTGGATTTCTAAAAAATACAGTAAAAAATCAGGGAGATATATTTGCTCTATATGTCACTGGCTATACCTTAGGCAGATTATGGATTGAGGCAATTCGTATCGATGAGGCAAATTATATTTTAGGATTTCGCTTAAATATTTGGGTATCTTTATTGGTATTATCTTGCTCAATACTCTATTTATTTCGTAGCCAGCGCCGTGCCACACCAACTAAAACTGCCTCAGAGAGTTAGTATTCATTTATGGGCTTAAGAGATGTGCAGATTCGAAATACACAGCACCGAACAGGTAAGGCAGGCTGGCTAAGGGCAGCAGTGCTTGGCTCAAATGATGGATTAGTTTCAACTGCCAGTTTAATGATTGGTATTGCAGCCGCCCAGAAAAGTGACTTTTTAATTACTGCAGGTTTTGCTGGAATTGCAGCTGGTGCTATGTCTATGGCAGTTGGCGAATATGTATCTGTTAAATCGCAAAATGATATTGAAGAGTCAGACAAAAAAATTGAAATGCAGCATCTTGCTATTGATCCAGAGGGTGAACTAGAAGAGTTAGTGCATATTTATATGAACCGTGGTCTATCTGAAAAATTAGCCAACGAAGTTGCTACTGCTATGCATGAAAAAGATGCTCTACAGGCACATCTGCGAGATGAGCTAGGACAATTTGAGCATACTAAGGCCAGACCAATTCAAGCAGCTGTTGCATCTGCCATTGCATTTACCTCTGGTGGAGTTATTCCATTGATTGGCGCACTAGTTGTATCCGCCAGCAATCAAGTGACCGCTATTTTGGTATTCACAGCCTTTGGCCTTCTAGCAACTGGCGTAATCAGCGCAAGAATTGCATCATCACCGATTCCTAAAACCGTTCTAAGAATCTTTGCTGGTGGAGCCTTAGGTGTGATTATTACCGCAGGAATTGGTGGTTTATTAGGGATGACTGGCATTTAATCTGCCTGCTACCATTCATCTGTAAGAAGTTGGGCCATCGATGTCCTGACCCATTAGTGGGACGGCCCTTTTAAATTGAAAAATAGCAATCTTTTTTCAACCACCCCAAAAGCAACTGGGTTGTATGACCCTGCCAACGAACATGATGCTTGTGGTGTTGCGATGGTTGCAACTTTAAACAAATTACCGACCCATGAGATTGTGTCTAAAGCTTTAACTGCGCTTCGAAACTTAGAGCATCGTGGTGCATCGGGTGCTGAACCAGATAGTGGCGATGGCGCTGGAATATTAATTCAAATTCCCGATAAATTTTACCGCTCAGTCGTTGATTTTTCACTTCCAAAGATAAGTGAGTATGCAACGGGATTGTTTTTTGTTCAGCCAAATGAGATTGGTTATAAAGAGAAAATCGCAAAGATTGCAGATGAAGAGGGGTTACAAATTCTGGGTTGGCGAAATCTGCCAATAAATTCAGCATCCCTTGGGAAAACTGCTCTTTCAGTAATGCCAGATTTTCAGCAAATATTTATCGCTGGTTTAAAAAATGAGCAGGAGTTAGTACTTGAGCGAATGGTTTTCTGTTTGCGAAAGCGAGTTGAGCACACTCTTCCTATTTATGTGCCATCCCTTTCCTCTCGCACTATTGTTTATAAAGGTATGTTAACTACCGGGCAGTTAGAGGAGTTCTTTCCTGATCTATCCAATCCTCTTGTTGAATCACCGCTGGCGCTAGTTCACTCTAGATTTTCTACAAATACATTTCCTTCTTGGCCACTTGCTCATCCATATCGTTATATCGCTCATAATGGTGAGATCAATACAGTTAAAGGAAATCGTAATTGGATGCGTGCGCGTGAAACATTATTACAGAGTGACTTAATACCAGGTGATCTAAAGAGATTATTTCCAATTGTAAATAACTCCGGCAGTGACTCTGCCTCCTTTGATGAAGTTTTAGAGCTTTTGTATTTAGGTGGCAGATCTTTGCCACACTCAGTACTAATGATGATTCCAGAAGCGTGGGAGAACAACACCACTATGACGGATGAGCGCCGAGATTTTTATGCCTTTCACTCTGCATTAATGGAGCCATGGGATGGACCAGCATGTGTGACATTTACCGATGGTAAGCAAGTTGGCGCAGTTTTAGATCGCAATGGGTTGCGCCCTTCAAGATTTTGGGTAACTGAGGATGGTTTAGTTGTGTTAGCAAGTGAGGTCGGTGTACTTGATTTTGCGCCAGAAAAAATTGTTCGCAAAGGCAGATTGCAGCCGGGCAAGATGTTTTTAGTTGATATTGAGGCTGGTCGGATTATTGAGGATGAAGAGATCAAAGATTCACTTGCCGCCGCAGCTCCTTATGGGCAGTGGCTCTCTGCAGGTTTAGTTAGATTAAGTGATTTACCCGCGAGAGAACATATTGTTTATCCACACTCATCTGTTGTACGCCGCCAACGTGCATTTGGTTATACCGAGGAGGAGTTGCGGTTAATTATTACCCCGATGGCAAAGAATGGAGCGGAGCCACTTGGTTCTATGGGAACAGATACACCAATTGCTGCCCTATCTGAAAAACCAAGATTACTATTTGATTACTTTGCACAGTTATTTGCACAGGTAACAAATCCACCGCTAGATGCTATCCGCGAGGAGCTAGTTACCTCACTTGGTGGCTCAATTGGACCAGAGCATAATTTGTTAGATCCAGGCCCTGCTTCATGTCGACAGATCTCACTACAATTTCCAGTAATTGATAATGATGAGTTAGCTAAAATTATTAATGTTAATGCTGATGATGATCAACCAGGTTTTACTTCTCATGTTGTGCGTGGATTATTTCCAATTGCTGGCGGTGGTAGATCGCTAGTTTCTAAAATTGATGAGATTCGCCGGCAGGTTTCAAAAGCTATTGATGAAGGTGCCAGAATTATTGTTTTATCTGACCGTGATGGTGATGCAGAAAATGCACCGATTCCGTCACTACTTCTTCTCTCCGCGGTACATCACCATTTAATTCGTGAGAAAACTAGAACTAAAGTCGGTTTAGTTGTTGAAAGTGGTGAGGTTCGTGAGGTTCACCATGTTGCCTTACTTATTGGATTTGGTGCAGCAGCGGTTAATCCATACCTTGCCATGGAGAGCGCTGAAGATTTAGTACGACAAGGAGTAATTACTGGATTAACACCTGAGAAGGCGGTTAGAAATTTAATTAAATCATTAGGTAAGGGTGTTTTAAAGGTGATGTCTAAGATGGGTGTTTCAACTATTGCTTCTTACACTGGAGCACAAATTTTCGAAGCAATCGGCTTATCAAAAGAGATTGTTGATGAGTACTTTGTTGGTGCCACCTCACGATTGGGTGGGGTTGGAATTGAAATAATTGCGCAAGAAACAATTCGTCGCCACCACATTGCATATCCACCAGGGGGTGAGATTCCTGGTGCTAAGCGTTTGCAAATTGGTGGCGAGTATCAATGGCGACGCGAAGGTGAGCCGCACCTATTTGATCCAGAGACAGTCTTTACCTTGCAACATGCAACTAGGGAAAAGAGATTTGATGTCTTCAAGCGTTATACAGCCCGAGTTGATGATCAATCACGCAGGTTAATGACACTACGTGGCTTATTTAATTTTAAAGAGGGAGTTCGTACTCCAATCTCAATTGATGAGGTCGAACCTGTATCAGAGATCTTAAAAAGATTTGCTACTGGCGCCATGTCATATGGATCAATCTCGCAGGAGGCACATGAGACCTTAGCTATTGCAATGAACCGTATCGGTGGTAAATCAAATACTGGCGAAGGGGGAGAGGATCCTGCTCGCAATACTTTAGATGCCAACGGTGATTCAAGGCGCTCGGCAATTAAACAGGTTGCAAGTGGCAGGTTTGGTGTGACAAGTGAGTACTTAGTTAATGCTGATGATATTCAAATAAAAATGGCACAGGGTGCAAAGCCTGGTGAGGGTGGACAACTTCCAGGTAACAAGGTTTATCCCTGGATTGCAAAAGTTCGTTACTCAACTCCTGGCGTCGGCTTAATTTCACCACCACCGCACCATGATATTTATTCCATAGAGGATCTTGCACAATTAATCCATGATCTAAAAAATGCTAACAAAAATGCCAGAGTTCATGTGAAGTTAGTAGCTGAGGTTGGGGTTGGAACAGTTGCTGCTGGAGTAAGTAAGGCGCATGCTGATGTTGTCTTAATCTCAGGCCATGATGGTGGTACTGGCGCCTCTCCGTTGACATCACTTAAGCATGCTGGTGCACCATGGGAACTTGGATTGGCCGAAACACAACAAACCTTGATGTTAAATGGTTTGCGTGATCGTATTGTGGTTCAAGTTGATGGCCAGATGAAAACCGGTCGTGACGTTTTAATTGCAGCGCTATTAGGAGCTGAAGAGTTTGGTTTTGCGACCGCACCTCTTGTAGTTTCAGGTTGCGTAATGATGAGAGTTTGTCATTTAGATACCTGTCCAGTTGGAGTTGCTACTCAAAATCCTGAGTTACGCAAGAAATTTACCGGTAAGCCAGAGTTTGTGGAAACCTTCTTTGAATATATTGCTGAAGAGGTGAGGCAGTTACTAGCCCAACTTGGCTTTAAGAGTTTGGCAGATGCAATCGGTCAGGTTGAGTTACTAGATACTAGATCAGCGGTTGATCATTGGAAAGCGATCGGCTTAGACCTCACTCCGTTATTACTTGTGCCAAGTGATAATTCACCTCGAAAAAATGAGAGTATTCAGGACCACGGATTATCTGCTGCATTAGATAATGAATTAATTAAGTTATCAGCAGCAGCATTAGATAAAGCAACCCCTGTCAGATTAGAAATGTCAGTTCGTAACGTGAACAGAACTGTTGGCACAATGTTAGGTGCTGAAATTACGAGAAAGTATGGCGGCGGAGGATTACCAGCAGACACAATTGATATAACTTTCCATGGCTCAGCTGGTCAATCCTTTGGCGCGTTTATTCCATCTGGCTTAACACTTCGACTTTATGGTGATAGTAATGATTATGTGGCAAAGGGCTTATCAGGTGGGCGAGTAATTATTAGGCCAGATGAGCGGGCAAAGTTTGAATCCAGTAAAAATGTTATTGCAGGAAATGTAATTGGCTATGGCGCAACCTCAGGTGAGATCATGATTGCCGGCGTTGTTGGTGAGAGATTTTGTGTAAGAAACTCTGGCGCAGTAGCAATTGTAGAAGGCGTAGGTGATCATGGCTGTGAATATATGACTGGCGGTACAGTGATTGTTCTCGGCAAAACAGGAAGAAACTTCGCAGCAGGAATGTCAGGTGGCAGAGCATTTGTATTAGATCTAGATCAAGCGCTGGTAAATTCAGAGTTAGTGGATGTATTAGCGCTCCCGGCAGATCAAGATGAGATTGTTAAAGGTTATGTTTCAAAGTTTTATGCTGAGACTGGTTCAAAGGTTGCTGGTGAACTAATTAAGGATTGGGAAGCTATTAAGTCTCGAATCTCATTAGTGATGCCACGTGATTATGCAAGAGTTCTAGAGGTAATGGCAAAGGCAGAGCGCGAAGGTCTTCCAATTGAGAGCGCAGTTATGGCGGCAATCGGTGGCTGATCCAAAGGGATTTTTAACAACACCACGAGAGGTTCCAAAACGTCGTCCGGTTGATGTGCGGATTAAAGATTGGAAAGAGGTTTATCAGGAGCAAGAGTTTTCACATCTACAAAAGCAAGCTGGCCGCTGCATGGATTGTGGAATTCCTTTTTGCCATCAGGGTTGCCCACTTGGTAATTTAATTCCAGAGTGGAATGACTTAATTTGGCGTGGAGAGAAAGCAGAGGCGATAGATCGTCTGCACGCAACAAATAATTTTCCTGAGTTTACTGGTCGTTTGTGTCCGGCACCATGTGAAACAGCATGCGTTGTTGCAATTAACGCTGATGCTGTAACTATTAAACAAGTGGAGTTAAGAACTATTGAAGAGGCATTTCTAGAAAAGCGGGTACTCCCACTAATTCCAGATCGGCTATCTGGAAAAACAGTTGCCATAATCGGTTCAGGGCCAGCAGGGTTAGCTGCTGCGCAACAATTAACAAGAGCAGGCCATACCGTTGCAGTGTATGAAAGAGCTGACAAAATTGGTGGGTTACTTCGTTATGGAATTCCTGAGTTTAAAATGGAGAAATCTATTGTTGATCGTAGGCTTTATCAGATGGAGCAAGAGGGAACTAGATTTAGAACTGGCGTTGATGTTGGTAAAGATATTACTGGTGCAGCATTACGCAGTAAGTATGACGCAGTTGTCTTAGCGATTGGGGCAACAAATTGGCGCGAGCTACCAATTCCAGGACGAGATGCTAAGGGCGTTTATCAAGCGATGGAGTATTTGCCATGGGGAAACAAACAGGCATTAGATGAGTTACCAAGTGAGCCACCTATTAATGCAAAGGGTAAGGATGTAGTAATTCTTGGTGGCGGCGACACCGGAGCTGATTGTTTAGGAACAGCGATTAGGCAAGGTGCTAAGTCTGTAACGCAACTTGAGATTATGCCAAGACCAACTGATGAACGCCCAAGCACTCAGCCATGGCCAACCTATCCGATGATTTATCGGGTTAGTAGTGCGCATGAGGAGGCAGGGGAGCGGATGTATGCAGTATCAACTCAAGAATTTATTAAAGATAAAGATGGGAACTTATCTGCTATAAAATTAGTTGAGACAGAATTTATTAATGACAAATTTGAACCAGTTACTGGTAGTGAGAAAGAAATTCCGGCCCAACTTGTTCTTTTAGCAATGGGATTTACTGGGGCTGAAAAGAGTGATCTATTAACACAACTTGAGGTTGAAGTGGATGAGCGAGGAAATATAAAGCGAGATCATGAGTATGCAACCTCAACTGAGGGCGTATATGTTTGTGGTGATGCTGGTCGAGGCCAGTCACTTATTGTTTGGGCGATTGCTGAGGGTAGAAGCGCAGCATCTACTGTGGATACCTATTTATCAGGGCAAACGCAGCTACCATTTCCGATTGAATCCACTGAGCGTCAGTTAATGGTTTAGAGTAAATCTATGCGCCGGGCGAAAATTGTATGCACCATGGGTCCGGCTGTTGAGTCGGTAGAAAAAATTGTCGAGTTAATTGATGCTGGCATGAACATGGCTAGGTTAAATCTCTCGCACGGGGATCACACAGAACATCAAAGTCGACTTACTGCTGTTAGAACTGCAGCTAAAAAAGCAAATAAAGCGGTAGCAATTTTAGTTGATCTACAAGGGCCAAAGATCCGGCTAGGAAGATTTGCTAGTGGACCACACGAGTTAGAGCGTGGTGATATTTTTACAATTACAACAGAGGATATTTCTGGTACTAAGGATCGAGTTAGTACTACCTACAAAGGCTTGCCAGGTGACTGCAGAGTTGGCGACAAGATAATGATTGATGATGGAAAAGTTACTGTTGAAGTAGTTGAGGTTAAGTCAAATGATGTGGTAACTAAGGTTATTCAGCCAGGTTTAGTTAGTAATAATAAGGGCTTAAATTTACCTGGCGTAGCAGTGTCTGTTCCTGCCATGTCTGAGAAAGATATCGACGATCTACGTTGGGGATTAAAAGCTGGTGCTGATTTTATTGCCCTATCTTTTGTACGTAGCGCTGCTGATATTAAAGGCGTGCATAAAATTATGGATGAAGAGGGAATTCATATTCCAATTATTGCTAAAATTGAAAAGCCACAAGCGGTAGCAAATTTGCAGGAGATTGTTGATGCCTTCGATGGCATTATGGTGGCGCGCGGTGATTTAGGGGTAGAGCTACCGATCGAGGATGTACCGATGGTTCAAAAGCGATGTATTACTCTTGCTAGAGAATCTGCAAAACCAGTAATTGTGGCAACTCAAATGCTTGATTCAATGATTAGCAACTCTCAACCAACTCGCGCTGAAGCAACTGATTGTGCTAACGCAGTTTTGGATGGCGCTGATGCATTAATGCTTTCAGGTGAAACAAGTATCGGTAGTTTTCCCATTGAGACTGTAAAAGTTATGGCACGAATTATTGAACGAACTGAAGAGGTAGCACTTGATCAAATTGCACCACTTAAACACTCACCTGCTACCAAGGGTGGCGCAATTACAAAGGCAGCAACCGAGGTTGGGCTAACAGTTGGCGCTAAGTTTTTAGTTGCATTTACCCAAAGCGGAGATTCGGCAAGAAGAATGTCCAGGCTTCGCTCACCAATTCCAATGTTGGCACTGACTCCAGAGATTGGCACTTATAACAGGCTAGCTCTTTCTTGGGGCGTTGAGTCGATGATTACTTCAGTAGTAAGTCATACCGATGAAATGGTTATGCAGGTTGATAGTATTTTAATCGAATCTAAGCGAGTTAAAATTGGCGACTTAGTTTTAATTGTAGCTGGCTCACCTCCTGGTATTCCTGGCTCAATTAACGCTATGCGAGTACACAAAATTGGCGATGCAGTTGGCGGCGTTGCGCCTGCGTATCGTAAGTAATTTCGTATAAAAAAGTAACCACTATAAACTCAGACTCTCTATACGCCTCGGTACTCCAACGGTAGAGAGGACGGTCTCAAAAACCGTATAGTGTCGGTTCGAATCCGACTCGAGGCACATGAATACAAAAGAGCAGAAAATTAAGATCTTAGTTGCCGAAGATGAAACCATCATTCGCCTAGATCTAGTTGAGATGTTAACTGAGGCTGGTTATGAGGTTGTTGCTCAAGCAGAAAATGGGGCAGTGGCAATCGAATTAGCTAAGCAACATAAGCCCGACCTTGCGATCTTGGATGTGAAGATGCCAGAGGTTGATGGCATAACCGCGGCTGAGCAAATCATCTCTATTGCTCCAGTTCTGATGTTAACTGCATTTAGTCAACGCGAATTAGTTGAGCGAGCACGCGATGCAGGCGTAATGGCATATGTGGTTAAGCCATTTTCAATTAATGATCTACTTCCAGCAATTGAGATTGCAATTAGTCGCCACCGCCAAATGAAAAGTCTGGAGGCAGAGGTTGCCGATATATACGAAAGGCTTGAGACTCGCAAAATTATCGATCGGGCCAAAGGTATTTTGATGAAAGCAATGAATTTATCAGAGCCAGAGAGTTTTGGTTGGATTCAAAAAACTGCGATGGATCGTAGAATCTCGATGAAAGATGTTGCTAAAGCAGTAATTTCACCAGATGCCGCTCCTGATAAATAGATTTACTATCTATCAGCCAAGATCAAACAGGTAATTCGAGCAGTGCAGGTTCGCTGACCTTTATCATTAGTTATTATAATTTCGTAGCAGCAAAGTGTTTTTCCTAAGGTAATAGCTGTAGCAACCGCTGTAACAATTCCACTAGTTGCCGACTTATGGTGAGTTGCACTTACATCTATACCCACAATTTTGCGCTCTGATCCAGCATGAAGCTGAGTACCAACAGAACCAAGAGTTTCAGCTAAAACTACATTTGCTCCACCGTGCAGTAATCCGATTGGTTGAGTATTGCCTTCAACCGGCATTGTTGCGACTAATCTTTTGGGAGAGGCTTCGATTATCTCGATACCCATCTTTTTATCTAGGGCACTGATACCGCGCTTACGAATTTCTGCTAGGAAATCACTCATGTTGTAAGTTTAACCTGTGTTGCCAATTAGAATCTCAATATGAGCACCAGCCTGAAGAGATTACTACTTATTGATGGCCATTCCATGGCATATCGGGCTTATTACGCATTGCCGGTAGAGAATTTTAAGACCTCCTCGGGTCAGCCAACTAATGCCATCTATGGATTTGCATCGATGTTAATTAACCTAATAAAAGAAGAGCAACCAACCCATATTGCAGTCGCCTTTGATGTTTCTAGGCGGACATTTAGAACTGAAAAATTCTCTGCGTACAAAGCTAATCGGGCATCTACGCCAGATGAGTTTCGCTCACAGCTTTCACACATCAACGAGATGATTGATAGTTTTGGAATTAAGCACTTTGAATTAGAAGGTTTTGAAGCCGATGACATAATTGCAACCTTGGCAAAAGAAGCAGAGCGCAAAGGTTTCCAAACTTTAATTTGCACAGGTGATCGAGATTCATTTCAGCTCGTAAATAAGCAAACAACAGTCCTATATCCTAAAAAAGGAGTGACTGAAATGTCACGGATGACTCCAGATGCGGTATTAGAAAAGTATGGACTAACACCAGAGCAGTACCCAGATTTTGCCGCTTTGCGTGGAGACCCAAGTGATAACCTGCCTTCAGTACCAGGAGTTGGTGAGAAGACTGCAACAAAGTGGATTGTTGATTTTGGATCTCTTGCAAAGTTATTAGAAAATACTGAGCAGATTGCTGGCAAAGTTGGTGAATCACTTAGAGCAAATATTGAAGCGGTTAAATTAAACCGAGAGCTAACTCATTTACTGGATGATTTAACGCTCTCTGCCAAAGTTGAGGAGTTAAATTGGTCAGGCTTTGATGGTAATTTAATGAGTACTTTTTTTGAAAAGTTAGAGATTAGAGCCCTAAAAGAAAGGCTCAAATCACTGCCACAGATAGGTGGTACGCAAGGCACAGAGATATCTTTAAAAATTACAAATATTACTGCAAAAGAATTAAATACTTTATTCAAAGATCGCGTGGAACCAGTTGCTATTTCATTTGATCTAGTTGATGGTCAATTAATGGGGTATGCGGTAGCGATTAGTGGTACTGAGATCTTTAATGTTACTGGCAAAGAGATAGGTGAGTGGATTTGTGATTTAAATCTACCAAAGTATGTACATGGGGCTAAGTACGCAATAAAAAATCTCAAAATGGCTGGCTTAGTATCAGATATTGAATTATTGGCGTATTTGGTTAATCCCGGTAGTAGGAATCTAGATTTATCGGATTTAGCACAGCGGCTATTAGGTGTTTCAACAAATAATGAGGATCTATTTGCCAGTTTCGACCCTAAAAGTGCTGCATGGATTTTCACCTTACAAAGTGAATTACAATCTGAATTAACAAAAAAAGGTATGAGTAATCTCTACTCAGATTTAGAGCAGCCAACTCTCTTGCTACTTTCAAAAATTGAAGAGGTTGGAATTGCCGTAGACCAACCTAAATTAAAATCGCTATCCTCATATTTCTCAAAGGTGGTCGCTGATGAGACCGCAGCTGCCCACCAAGAGGCAGGGCATGAGTTCAATGTTGGCTCACCCAAGCAACTTCAAGTTGTGTTATTTGATGAGTTAAAACTTCCTAAAACAAAGAAGATTAAAACTGGGTTCACTACAGATGCTGAGAGTTTAGAGTGGTTAGCTGTTAAGAGTAAACATCCAATACTTAAGCATTTATTGCGAATAAGAGAGAGCAGCAAACTCCTTACAACAATTGAGGGACTAATCTCTGCAACACAATCTGATGGGCGCATTCACACTAATTTTCAACAAACAGTTGCAGCTACTGGGCGACTTTCATCTACTGAGCCAAATCTACAAAATATTCCAATTCGGACAGATGAAGGAAGGCAAATAAGAGATTGCTTCATTGCTCAGTCACCTTTTACCGATCTTTTAACTGCTGATTACAGTCAGATCGAAATGCGCATTATGGCTCATCTGTCAGAGGATAAAGGATTAATTACCGCCTTTGAATCCGGGGAAGATCTGCACTCCACTGTTGCCTCTCAGGTTTTTGGTGTTAAAGCAGCTGAGGTTGATGCGCAGATGAGACGAACTATAAAGGCAATGTCATATGGGTTAGCTTATGGCTTATCTTCATTTGGATTAGCTCAGCAATTAGATATTGATCCAGTTTCAGCAGGTGAGTTGATGAATAAGTATTTTGAAAGATTTGGTGGCATCAGAGATTATTTAAAGACTGTAGTGATAACTGCAAGAGAAAAAGGCTATACCGAAACAGTATTGGGGCGAAGACGTTATCTTTCTGATTTAAATCATGAAAATCGCCAGCGCCGGGAAATTGCTGAGCGAGCAGCGCTTAATGCACCGATTCAGGGATCGGCTGCAGATATTATTAAAATTGCAATGTTAAATGTTGAAAAAGAGATCATTAAGAAAGATCTTAAGTCTAGATTGTTATTACAAGTTCATGATGAACTAATTCTTGAGGTTGCTCCTGGCGAGAAAGATTTACTTTCAGAGATTGTTAGCAAGCAAATGTCTAGTGCATATAAATTAAGAGTTCCACTTGATGTGAATATCGGATTTGGTAAGAGTTGGGATTTAGCAGCTCACTAGTTATTTATTTGTATTTAGATTAGCGCTAAGTGCATCAGTGGCTTCCTCCTCAGTTGGAATACGATCAGCTGCTTTTAACAAATTAGCACCACCCCTCATTATTAAATACCCAATACCAACACATACTGTTGTCAGTGCTAAACAGTATCTAGGTGAGTAATGCTCTGAAATAAAACCACCTAAAGCTGCCCCTAGCGATGCAAATGTTCCCTCTACAGTCCATAACCAACCAAGTGCTGCAACTGCAGTTCCCTTTGGTCGAACCGCTTCACTAATTTCAAGGTAGAAAACTTGTAGACCACCTGCCATTAAACTCATTACAGCGGTCACTATCATCATTGACCAGTCCGGATAGGTAAAGGCAAGCGGCAGGGAGAAGATGAACCAGTAAAAATAAATTCGCTTAAATGCTGCAAATGAAGAGGTACGTTTAGAAACCATACCGGCAACTAATCCACCTATTACGTTGCCAGCTGCCATGATTGCAAAAATTACACCGGTCCTGCCAGCTATATTTTCTAAAGTTGTAAATGCTGGAATTGCGATATCAAATGCACCCCAACCCAATCCGATAAATACACCTTCACACATTAATAATTGCATTGCCGGAGTACGCCATACTGCCAAGTCCGATGAACTTTTTTTCTCTGGCTTCCATTTTTTAAGCTGTGGCGACATAGATAGTGCGGCTCCACCAATAAGTATTAATATTGAACATATTCTTAGCGAGATTTGTGGGCTGTAATTTAACGAAACTGTTGTAGCAACTAGTGGCCCAAATACTCCCACCGAGTTCATTACTGCGGTGTCAATTGCGTATGCAGTTCTTATCTGTTCCTTAGGAACAGTCACCTTCCAAAGTGGCCTGATCGAAAGATTAATTGGGGGAGCGGAAAATCCAAGTAGGCCAGCAAATAGCACCAGCTCCGTCTTTGTCGAGCCGGTTGAAAAAAGTAAAATAAGTAAGGCGTAACCTGGAGCAAAGAATCTCAATGGAATCTTCATTCCAAACTTATCAATTAATGTACCGCGTAATCCGGCAGTAGTTGCACCAGTAATTCCATTTACACCAGTAGCAAGTCCTGCAATAGCAATGGAGCCAGTTGATTGTTGAACTTTAAAAAAAATACTCAGGGAGATCATTCCGTAGGCCAATCGCGCAGGAAATGAGCTAATTAGAAGATATTGCCCAGATTTATTACTTAAAACTTGCGAATACCTGCTCATTTACGCATTGTAGACCTGATCAGTTTGACCCTAAGGACTAATCGAAAGTAACCTTACCCGTCCCTGTCCCTACTAGTGTTTTACCCTCGGAGTACACCTACCTAATGACCCCCTCTCAAATTGCTGTAAATGATATTGGATCTGCAGAAGATTTTTTAGCCGCTATCGAAGGCACAATCAAAAATTTTAATGACGGAG
>Ga0209550_10000025_pt1 | contig 96800 bp, 63 predicted proteins | sample LauGreSuBDMM15SN_2_FD_187567 | JGI IMG/M metagenome (GOLD analysis project Ga0209550, IMG submission 187567) | Freshwater lake microbial communities from Lake Michigan, USA - Su13.BD.MM15.SN (SPAdes) (version 5) | ecosystem: Environmental > Aquatic > Freshwater > Lake | place: Lake Michigan... | reverse complement strand
CTCCAATTAGCAGCTATTACCCGGGCATACTTGCGAACAATCAAATGCTCTATCAATCTCCCCGGGCAAACCTCAATTAATCAAAAACCTTCACCCGCGGCATCCCGGTACCGGTAGGACAAGTCGCGACTTGTCCGTACATATGCAATTACCCGGGTGGTTCGGATTCGCAAAAAAAAATCCCGAGGCTTTAGCCTCAGGATTTTTTTTTACTCGGATTTCTCCCTACTCACACTCCAACTCAATCCTGATTTAGTAGTCCATTCCGCCCATTCCACCAGGCATTCCGCCACCCATTGGAGCTGGGTTATTTTCTTTTTCTTCTGCTAAAATACACTCTGTGGTTAAAATCATAGCCGCAACTGAAGCAGCATTTTGCAGAGCAATACGGCTCACTTTAGTTGGATCAATAACACCAGCAGCAATTAGGTTTTCATAAACCTCTGTGCGGGCATTGTAACCAAAATCATCCTTACCTTCACGCACTTTGTTAACTACTACGCTTCCTTCGCCACCAGCATTGGCAACAATTTGGCGCAATGGCTCTTCAATAGAACGTTTGATAATTGCAATACCAGTAGTTTCATCTTCGTTGGCACCTTTTAGGTCTTCCAATGAACTGATTGCTCTGATATAAGCAACACCACCACCCGCAACTATACCTTCTTCAACCGCTGCACGAGTTGCGTGCAATGCATCGTCAACACGGTCTTTCTTTTCTTTCATTTCAACTTCTGATGCAGCACCGATGTATAGAACAGCAACACCACCAGCTAATTTAGCCAAACGCTCTTGCAATTTTTCTTTGTCGTAATCAGAAGTAGTATTTTCAATTTGAGCTTTAATTTGGTTCACTCTAGAAGTAATATCCTCTTTGGTACCAGCACCATTGATAATAGTTGTATTGTCTTTATCGATGGTGATTTTTTCTGCTCTACCAAGGTAAGAAATATCTGCGTTCTCTAATTTGAAACCGCGCTCTTCGCTGATAACAGTTCCGCCAGTTAAGATAGCAATATCTTCTAACATTGCTTTTCTTCTATCACCAAAACCTGGAGCTTTAACAGCAGCAATTTTTAATGAACCACGAATTTTATTTACTACCAAAGTAGCCAAGGCTTCACCTTCTAAATCTTCAGCAATAATTACCAAAGGTTTTCCTGTTTGAACCACTAACTCCAAAATAGGCAGCAATTCTTTCATGCTAGAAATTTTCTTGTCGTAGATTAAGATGAATGGGCTTTCCAATTCAGCTTCCATTTTCTCTGCATTGGTAACAAAATATGGAGAAAGGTAACCTCTATCAAATTGCATACCTTCTACAGTTTTTACCTCTGTTTCGGTACCTTTAGCTTCTTCAACAGTAATTACACCTTCTTTACCAACTTTAGCCATTGCATCAGCAATTAACTTACCAATTACTTCATCGTTGTTTGCACTGATGGTAGCAACTTGTTGGATTTTTTTGTTATCGTCGCCAACTTGTTGTGATTGACTCTTCAAGCTATCAACTACAGCAGTAACAGCTTTGTCGATACCACGTTTTAAATCCATAGGATTCGCACCCGCAGCAACATTCTTTAAACCTGCAGTAACAATAGCTTGAGCCAAAACAGTTGCAGTTGTTGTACCATCACCCGCTTGATCAGCAGTTTTAGAAGCTACTTCTTTTACCATTTGAGCACCCATGTTTTCAATTGGGTCTTTCAATTCAATTTCTTTCGCAACAGAAACACCATCTTTGGTCACTTGTGGTGAACCAAATTTTTTGTCGATTACTACATTTCTACCTTTAGGACCTAAGGTTACTTTTACGGCGTTAGCCAAAGCATCTACACCACGTTTTAAGCCTTCGCGGGCATCTACACTATACGATATTTTTTTTGACATAATATTTGATTTATTTTTTGTGAATGAATGCGAAAATTAAATAGTGGCAAAAATGTCACTTTCACGCATAATGAGGTAGTCGTTTCCTTCTACACTAATCTCTGTTCCTGCATATTTGCCATAAAGAACAACATCTCCTGCTTTTACAGCTGGTTTGTTTCCTTTTTCATCAACTTCACTTACCGAGATAACAGTGCCTCTTTGAGGTTTTTCCTTGGCGGTATCAGGAATAATGATGCCTGATGCTGTTTTTTCTTCTGCTGGTGCAGGCAAAACAATAACTCTGTTTTGGGTTCCTGCAATTGGTTTTAATGTTACTGACATATACTTTTTTTGATTTGTTTTTATTTAGAACAATGATGTTTTAGCGAAAGTTATGCCAATGAGAAAATGCTGACAGTTTTTCATCTTTTTGCCAATTGGGTAAGTTTAGCCTTGACAAGAAAGCCCAATTTTTAACCTATTTTTGTCTGGTGGGGGCAACCTAGGTAAAATAATAATTGACTACTTACTAAGATTATCAAGCATGTTATACAACGAATCCAACATCATTAAAGGTTGTTTGGCAGGCGAAAGAGCTTGCCAGAAGGCTTTGTATGAGCATTTTGCTGGAAAAATGTTGGGTGTTTGTATGCGGTATGCAAAAGATCGAGCAGAGGCTGAGGATATGTTGCAAGAAGGATTCTTAAAAGTTTTTCAAGGAATGCCCAAATTTAAATTTGAAGGCAGTTTTGAAGGATGGGTAAGAAGAATTATGGTTTATAATGCTATAAATCACTACAAACATAGGAGTCGCCAATTTCAGGAGGATCTTGACCAAGAGAATTATGATACTGGCTTTAACGACAATATTCTTGAGAAAATTTCTGCTAAGGAAATTGTTGCATTGATTCAACATATGCCGGAGGGTTACAGAGCAATCTTTAACCTATATGCCATCGAAGGATATTCGCACAAAGAAATTGCAGAAAAATTAAATATCGCTGTAGGAACCAGCAAGTCTCAATATTCCCGAGCCAAGCAACACATGCAGGGTTTATTAGCCAAACATTATCAGATTTTAAATGAGCCCTTTGAAGAAGCCAAATAGTTTTGAAGAGAAGTTGAAGGATCAACTTGATGGAATGGAATGGAAGCCATCGGAATCCTTGTGGAATCGTATTGAGCAAAATATGAGTGCAGATTCTTTTGAGCCAAGCATCCAAGGTAAACTAGAAAATTACGAAGTTAAGCCCACAGAAAAAGTGTGGGAAAATGTTGAAGCACAATTACCAGAATCTCGTCGCAAAAATGGTCTTTTCTGGTTTGGTTCTATTGCCCTTTTGTTGCTAGCAACTTTTGGTGCAGGCTATTGGTTCAATCATATTTCTGAACCAAAATCTATTGCATCGGTTCAAACCAATGAAAGTGAAAATAAATTTTTACCTACTATAAATGATGATTATAGTGAGGTAGTTAATACCGCGCCCAAAAAGGCACCAAAGGACTATTTGCTTTCGGGTCCAAAAGCATCTGCAAATTCGAGCAATGGTAACAATTCAAACAAAATAAGCTACAAACAGGCTAAGTTAACTAATCCCGCAAAATCAATTGCAGAAGCAGATTTGGTTCAAACCGAAACCCCTAAAATTAAAAATACTAAAGTAATAAGTAAAGTAAACGCTCCCAAAAAAGGCAAAGTAAAAAACAAAAAAGTAGCGGTCGCTAGTGCCAATCTTTCTGCAGGTTCTGAAGGTGTAACCCCGCCAACTAATGTTGAGAATAAATCTACTGCAGTTGCCAATTTCAATGTCAATAAAAATGCAGCAAGCCCAGCCAAACCAGAGTTTAAGCAAAAGGAAAACCTCGATGCGGCCTCGAATTCTGGCCCCAAAGATGCTCTTTCTAACGCAGATACAAGTGTTAAGCCGTCTGAGCCAAAAGTTATTCCAGAAACAGCAAATTTTCAGTCGAACGTGAAAGATACTTTTGAAGAAGATAAGGTGTTTAGAGGCTCAAGTTATATTGCTCCAGAAGAATCTTTTACCAAATTTTCTTTGAGTGTATATGCAGGTTTGCATTTGAGTTTTATGAATTTAACCATGCCTAATTCTTCTAATTACGACCTTCAAAAATCATATGATTTACGCAATGAAATGGAGAGTCCAGGCTTAGATTTTGCGGGTGGCTTGTTATTAAATTATCATTTTGGAAAAGGATGGTTTGCCAGCGCAGGTATTGGTATTGTTGGTTTTCAGCAAACGGTTAAGTTTAATGTTATGCCCGCCAATCAAACCAATCCGAATTATGTTCAAGCTAAGAATTTGTACGTAAATTTAAATGATTCTATTGTAGCTGGCAATGCCAATACACTTGAAAATAAATACAGTTTCACAGAAATTCCACTTTGGGTTGGTTACCAGTTTAAATCGGAGGTTGATGTGCACATAGAGTTAATGGGAGGAGTGAGCTATGGAAGGTTGAATTTGGTAAATGCTTATATGACCGATCCAGGTTGCATTGGCATTTTGGTGGTAAATGACAAGGAGTCGTTTCCCCAGTTCAAGAATGTATTTTTTGCAAATTTTGCGCCTTCAGTTATGTTTAAGTTGAATAGTTCTGTGGAATTAGGGATTATGCCAAATGCCAAAATTTCCTTGAGCAATATGGTTAAAAACGAACAATGGGTTCAGCAAAGACCAGCATTAATAGGATTAAATTTTAGCTTGAGAAAGCACTTTTAAAGATAAGGTTCATGATAACAAGGGTTTGTTATTGATTATCGCGCCTGCCAGCTACTCCTTGGAGTAGATAATAGGCATAAAAAAAGCCATCTTATGAAAATAAGATGGCTTTTTTATGAATGCTTTTTAATTATTGAGCAGCAGGTTGTTCAGTTGTTTGCGCTGGTTGAGCAGGAGCAGGTGCAACTGGTACAGTTTGTTCTTCAATATTTGATTTGATCCTAGATTCGTTCATGCCTTCAGTGCTAGCACCAGATGGACGAAAGAAGTTAGACATCAATGATAAGGTAATAAGTGCAACAGCCATAACCCAAGTAGCTTTTTCAACTACATCTGTACTGCGTTTAACACCCATTATCTGACTTGGAGCAACAAAATTTGCTGCAATACCACCTTTTGGATTTTGAATTAATACCAATAATGTAAGTAACAAACAAGCTACTACAATTAAAATTAAAATTACGGTTAACATATTATTCTATATTATTTGCTGATTTAATCTGTAAAATCAGGCCTGCGAAATAAGACATTTTTTCGGGAAATTGCAACCCTAATTTTTCATACATCAAAATTGCCTTTTTATGCAGCCCTTGGCGGGTATAAATTTGAGCCAAGGTTTCACTTACAATCTCATCGCTTTCTTCTGCACTTTGTTTAGCCATATTACTTGGGCTATAAAAAGCGCTCTTGTGCCTGGCAATACTAGGATTTTCTCGGATAAATTTATCTAGAATTGACTCAACTGTATTTGGTTCACGTTGTATTTTTGGTGTAGGTAAATCTGCAATTTTTGTTTTTACCTCTATAGGTGGAAGCTCAATTTCAAATGAAGGTACTGGTTTTTTTGGCAAAGTTACAGTAGGTTGAGCCATTGTTATATTAGCTATTGGCGTTCCTTCAATTGCTAATTCAACAGGTTTTTTGCTAGCAAATGGGGCAGTCCATTCTGGGGTATGTGTTGATTTTCCTTCAAAAATACCATAAAAGTCAGATTCAAAAATACCTTCATTATAAGATACTTGCGTGTATAAAGGAGCTAAATAGGTATTTACTTCATAGTCTTGCAGGCTTTTAAGTCTGTTGTTTAGATGTATTTGCTCAATTTGTGCCTCCTCATTTTTTTCTGCCGGAGTCAAATTTTCTTGAGCGGGTATTTCCGTTTTTGAAATTGTTTCAATAGCTTTTTGAACCAATGGCATGTCAGTTGCTATTTGGTTTAAGATAATAGCTTGTGCAATTTCTTCTGGGCTAGGCAAATGACTATGAATTTCGTTTCCAAGTGAATTGCCTGCTTTAATTGACAAATCATTTTTAAACGCAGAAACAAATTCTTGGTCTTCAATGGCAGGTATAACAATCTTTTCTAAAATTGGTGTAACAATTATCTCATTCACTGCTGGCTTTTCTTCAATAGATTCAGCTACAGGTACAACTTGTTCTTTTTGTGCAATCCATTTTAAGAAATCACCCTCAAGTTCAGGTGGAGCAGTAGTTTCAGCAAAAGGTGTAATAGGCGCTGAGGGCTGTACTATTTTTTCTTCAATGGTTTCAGCAATTGCCTCAATAGGTTTGTTTGGCTGAATTGTGTCTAAACTAGAAATATCGAATTCAGTTAATACTTCAGATTCATGAACTGTAATAGCCGATTCAAGCGGGTCTTCAACTGATGAATCTTCCTCAACTGCAGGTTTTTCTTTAGGAATAAATTTTACAAATTTACCTGTAGGTTCTACTAGTTGTTCTTCTACATTGATAATAGCTGGATCTCTCTTGATTGCAGGTGATATAGGTTTTTCTATTGTTGGTATTGAAGCAGGTATAATTATTTCACTAGATGTTACTTCTACTATTTCAGGAGCAGGGGAGGTATTGTATTGGATTTGAAGATTTTCTAACTGTTGATTTAGCTCGTTAATACTCTCGGTTTCTAGGGGTAAATCATGAACCAAATTATAAATGACCGAGCGATTACCAGCTTGCAGAGCTGCCTGCTTTAGGTATTTTTCATATTCATAGTGATTGGTATTGTGGAGTGATTTTACCAATAAATTTTGGGCAATCGAAAAATAAGGGAATTGAATCACCAATGCCTTTAACTTTTCAATATCGGTCTCCCCAAGGTTTTTGGGGCCTTTCACCAAATTTGTAAAATCGTATTTGTTCAAACCTTATTTTTTAGGCAATATAAATAAAAATCTGTTGCTTGTCAATTTACCAATTGATAAAGGCTTTATTAAAAATATCTTGAACCAATCCATCACATATTTTAGTGATGAGGTCTCTTTCTATATTAGCAAAATCGAGGCTTGAATCAAAATCAGTAAAATTGGTAAATGTTTGGGTAAAGCTTTTACTTTCCTCTAATTTATTATCGCATGTAATTTCTACAACCACCGTTAACCTTGAAACTGCATTGGTTTGGTTTCCTTGAATCGCAACGGGTGCTGTAACGTAACTCATGATTTTACCACTAAAATGGAGGTCGCCTTCACCTGTGGTTAGTTTTAGTGGAGTTTCATTGATAAATTTTGTTTTTAATTTTTCGGAAAGTGTTTGACTCAAAGCTGGAGCTACAATGCTTGCATTATTTGTAATGTAATCAACGCTAAATGTTTTTGCATCAGGATGAATAGAGGCCCCGCTTTGGGTATACACACCACAAGCGCTTAATTGGATCAGCATAAGAAATAGCCCTAAGTTGGCTAAAATGGAAAAAGGTGCTTGTTGAAATGGATTCAATGTTATTTTCATTCTTTCCAAAAATACAATAATCAGGCCATTTTGAGCATAAAAAAATACCCTTCTTGTAGGAAGGGTATTTTTTGTTTTAGAAATTTATGTAAATATTTCTTGCTAAAAGCTTCAGGCATTTGCCTTTTTTGCTTCAACTGCTTTCTTTAACCATTCGTAAGTTACAGATTTTGGTCTTTCAATGGGTAAACTCAAAGCTCTATCCCACATCAATGAGGCCAATACTCCTAAGGCCCTGCTTACCCCAAACAAAACTGTAAAGAAATCATATTCGTTTAAGCCATAATGCAACAACAATGCTCCAGAATGAGCGTCAACATTAGGCCATGGGTTTTTAATTTTACCTGTTCCTTCCAAAATTGGAGGAGCAACTTCATAAATATTCCAAACAATATTTACCAATTCATCATCTGGCATATAGGTTCTGGCAAATTCTTGTTGCGCAAGGAAACGTGGGTCTGTTTTTCTTAATATGGCATGACCATATCCCGGAACTACTTTTCCATCCAATAAAGTTTTATGGATATAATCTGCAATTTGCTCTTTGCTAGGCGCATGTCCAATTTCATCACGCATTTCAAAAATCCACCTTACTACCTCTTGGTTAGCTAATCCATGTAAAGGACCCGCTAACCCATTCATTGAAGCAGAGAATGCCAAATAAGGATCACTTAGGGCTGAACCAACAAGGTGTGTGGTATGGGCAGAAACGTTTCCTCCTTCATGATCTGCATGAATGGTAAGGTACAAACGCATTAATTTGTAGAATTCAACTTGATCGTAACCAAGCATGTGCGCAAAATTTGCAGCCCAATCTAACTCAGCACTTGGAGCAATGTGCTCATTGTTTTTATAATTTCTTCTATAGATATATGCTGCAACTTGGGGCAAACGAGCTAATAAATTGCAAACATCCTCATAGGTTGGATCCCAATAATCTTTTTTGTTGATACCATCGTGGTATGCTTTTGCAAAAACTGATTCTGTTTGCATAGCCATGATGCCAATACTAAATTGAGTCATTGGATGGGTATTCAATGGAAGCGAGTCTAAAGTTTTAAAAACATGCGCTGGAACTTCCGATCTTGTTCTCCAATCAGCTTGAATATCAAGAACATCATCATAAGTTGGCATTTCATTCAATAACATTAAATAAAACAATCCTTCTGGCAACGGTTCAGTACCTCCTGGTACTTTTGGCAATTTTTGTCTTAATTCTGGAATGGTGTAGCCTCTAAAACGAATTCCTTCATTTGCATCTAATAAAGATGTTTCGGTTAATAAACCTATGATTCCTTTTTGTCCAGCAAATATATCTTCAACGGTAAAATCTCCCATGGGGATATTTCCATTTTCTTTCATAAATTGCTTAATTTCAACCGATAACGGTAATGCTTTTTCTGCAAACTTCTTTTTTAACTGATCCATAGTAAATAGTATTTTTAGTACTTTAAAATAACCTCGCTAAATTACAATTTGTTTAATCACTTTAACAAATAGTTTTAAAAAAGTTAGAAAGTATTATTTTTACCACAGTGCAAAAGCCTATGAGGAAGTTATACTTTTTGTTTTTTATGCTGGTTATTTTTTCGGTTCAAACAGAATTGTTTGGACAGGTGTTAACTATTCGTGGAATTGTAATGGATGAAAATTCATTGAAACCCATGAGTTCGGTTTCTGTTACCTTAGATAAAAAAAGTAATGCCATTACAGATACCAATGGATTTTTCTCTTTCAATTGCTCGCCGGGAAAGCACCAAATAAAAGTGAGTAGAGTTGGGTATAAAAACTACGACCTTACTTTTGAGGAGCAATTGGAAGGGAAACGCGATTTTCAAGTTTTGCTTGTTCCCTTTGTGAACCAATTAAGTCAGGTGGTGGTTTCTGGTTCTAGAACCGAAAAGGAAATCTCAAGAGAGGTTTCCTCTGTAAGTATCATTCAACCCTATTTAATCAGTAATTCTAATTCCGCAGATTTATCAGAGGTTCTAAATAAAGTTCCAGGCGTAACTGTTGTTGATGGTCAGGCAACCATAAGAGGAGGAGTTGGTTTTTCCTACAATACTGGTAGTAGAATAGCAGTATTATTAGATGATATGCCACTATTAGGTGCAGATTTAGGAGATATCAGATGGACATTTCTACCCATTGAATCGGCAGAGCAAATAGAGGTAATTAAAGGTGCCGCCTCTGTATTATATGGTTCATCTGCCCTCAATGGTACAGTTAATGTTCGCACTGGTTGGGGAAAAGAAAAGCCACAAACTAAAATTCAAATTTATCAAGGGATTTTGTCTGATCCAAAAAGGTTAGAGACTAAGTGGTGGAACAATGCCAGTCACCCTATGAACCAAGGATTATTTTACAGCCACAAGCAAAGTTGGAAAAATTTTGATTTGGTGGTATGCGGCAATTTAAACGCGGTACGCAGTCATTTAATGTACAACGACAATTTTAGAGCAAGAAATTACCTAAAAACTAGGTATAGGTTCAGTAAGAATTTTAGTGCAGGCATAAATGTTAACTTCATGTATGAACATGGTGGCCGATTTTTTTTATGGCAGGACGCAGATTCAGGAGCTTTGAAACAATACAACGATTTGGTTAGAAATGATTTCTTCAGAGTTTTTTCGATAGATCCACATGCAGATTGGCAAAAAGGAAAAAGTGCTCATTCTTTCAAGGCTAGGTTTTATCAAATTAGAAGGTTCACCGCTAAAACGCCAACGCCAAACGACAATGATGCAATTGCCAATATCTATGCATTTGATTACAATTTTAAACGGGAGCTTCTTAAAAACTTGCAATTAACTGCTGGTTCATACACAACTTCCCTCTGGGCAATAGGAAATGTTTACAAAGGAACCTTTGCGGGTTTTAGTGCAGCTGGTTTTAGTCAGTTAGATTACCGTTACCACCGGTGGAGTTTTGCTTTGGGGGGAAGGTATGAGGTAAACGGTTTAAATGAATATGCTGTGCCTACCGGACTATTAAAAAGGGTTGGAGCAAATTACCAAGTTGCCTCCAAAACATTTTTAAGAGCCAACTATTCGGAAGGATTTAGGTTTCCAACCATTGGTGAAAAATATGTGGATGATAAAGTTTCAGGCTTAATAATTTTCCCAAATCCTGATTTGGTTTCGGAAAAGGGGTGGACTGCAGAGATTGGTGTTCAGCAAGGATTTAGGATTGGTAATTTTAATGGTGCTTTTGATTTTGCTTTTTTCAACCAAGAATATGATAGCATGATAGAATTTAGGTTTGACCAATGGTTATCATCAGTTGATTACCCCGGTTTGCCTATTTTTCAAAGGGTAGGCTTTAAAGCAGTAAATGTTGGTCAAACGCGCACTGCAGGGTTTGAAATTGGCATAAGTGGTGAAGGAAGAATTTATGATGTATTGATAAGAACCATTGGAGGTTATACCTATTCTTTGCCAGTTAATTTATCAACTGATCCGCAAATGGAAGATTGGGGTTATTACAGCAAGGCATTGTTTAATAGTATTGGTAAATTGGATAGTGCAAAATATCACAATGCCTTATTGCCATATAGAAATAGAACCACAGCAAAATGGGATATTGAAGGGACTTGGAAGAAATTTTCGATGGGATACTCTTTTAATTATTATAGTTCATACGAGAAAATAGACCAGTTTTTTACTGTGTTTATACCAAGTTTTCAAACCTTTATTGATCGTTCTGGAAAGGGCAATTTTGTGCACAATGTAAGAGTCTCCTATCAAATGTCTCAACAAAGTAGAATAGCTTTTTTAGTTAATAATTTTTTGAATGAGGAATATGCCACCAGACCAGGTAAAATTGATCCAATGCGAAGTTTTAATCTACAATTGCGCATAATGTTCTAATATTGCTCTTTAAATGAACCATGAAAAGTAAGTCGCCAATTTTTGTTCTTTTTATTACTATTTTAATTGATTTATTAGGTTTTGGACTCATTATCCCAATACTTCCGATTTTTGCCATTGAGTTAAAAGCTACCTCCTTACAAATTGGATTCATTGCGGGTTTATATTCTCTCATGAATTTTATTTTTGCCCCTTTTTGGGGTACTTTAAGCGATAAAATTGGTAGGCGACCGGTAATGTTGTTGAGCATAATGGTAACCATGTTAGCTTACGTGTTTTTTGCTTTTACGCATAATTTAACATTTTTAATTATTTCAAGAATTTTTGCAGGAATTGGTTCAGCAAATATTTCTGCTGCCCAAGCTTATATAGCGGATATTACTGAGCCAAAAGATAGAGCCAAAAATATGGGATTGATTGGCGCAGCATTTGGCTTAGGATTTATATTTGGTCCGCCAGTTGGAGGTTATTTAAAATCAATAAGTGGTCCGGGAAGTGTAGATTTTGTTGGGTATGTAGCAGCAGGTTTGTGTGCCTTTAATTTGTTGTTGGCTTATTTTTATTTGCCAGAGTCTATCAAGCACAAACAACCTGCAAAAACTTTTAGGTTCAGGCCAATAACTGATTTAATTTTTGAGCTTAAGAAACCTGTTATAAGTGAGCTTTTTGTGATAAATTTTATTTTTATCTGTGCATTTTCCATGATGCAAATTACCGCCTCCATTTTATGGATAGATAGATATTTGTTCAATGAAAAACAAGTAGGTTTTGTGTTTATGTTTATCGGGCTCACTTCGGCAATCGTGCAAGGTGGCTTTGTGGGCAAATTAACCAAGACGTTTGGCGAAAAAAAATTATTACTAATAGGATCCATTTTAATGGTAATTGGACTTGGCACACTTCCTTTTGCACCAGTTGATATGTTTTATTTGCAACTTGTTAGTCTTACGTGCATTGCGCTAGCTAATGGTTGCATAACACCTTCTTTAAGCTCACTTTTATCTCAAACTGCAGGAAGCAATGAGCAAGGGCAGGTTTTAGGTATGAACCAATCTTTTGGTTCTTTGGCAAGGGTTGCAGGGCCTGCATTGGGGGGCTTACTTTACGATGTTCATTTTACCTTGCCATATATTACAGGAGGCGTGATGATGCTATTTACTTATTGGTTGGCAAAAGTTTTAGTAATTCGATTAAAAAACAAGGAAATAGAAAAACCAATTTTGTAGGGGTTATGTTTAGAGATAGTTGAAGATAAATTACATGAATAAATTTAGAAATATGATTATTGCTTTAGCAATAATTGCGGCTCTTTTGATACCAAAGTTTTTTTGTGGGGATAAAAAACAAGATGGTGCTGCAAAGCCAGGAGGTGGATCAAAAATACCTGTGAAAGTAGGAGTTCTTGTAATGAAAGATGAACAAGTTTCGCCAGGCTACCAAGTAAGCGGAACGTTAGAAGCGAACGAGCAAGTAAAGTTAAATAGTGAAACCCAAGGCCTCGTAACTAAAATTTATTTTAAAGAGGGTGCCAATGTAAAAAAAGGCGAATTGCTCTTGAAAATGAATGATGCCGATTTACAAGCACAATTGAAAAAGGCGATTGCTAATAAAAAACTCAAGGATGATAATGCCAAACGCAATGAGATATTATTGAAAAAAGAGGCCATATCGCAATCAGATTATGATATTTCAATGAACGAACTCAATGCCATTGATGCCGATATTGAGTATTTGAAGGAAATGATAAGAAAGACCGAAATTAGAGCTCCTTTTTCTGGAACAATAGGTTTAAGATATATCAGTGAGGGAGCTTATTTAACCCCAAATACAACGGTTGCTACCTTGGAAGATGAATCGCGGTTAAAACTTGCCTTTTCTATTCCTGAGAAGTATGCTATGAAAGTTAAAGTTGGCGACGATATCACCTTTTCGGTTAGTGGTTCAGAGGAGATTTATAAGGCAAAGATTTATGCACGTGAGGCATCCGTATCGGATCAAACAAGGGCTATAAATATGCGTGCTTTGTGCAGCAATACCCAAAGAAAGTTAATGCCAGGTTTATTTGCAAGTATTAATTTAAAATTGGGTAGTGAACGTGCTTCATTCATGATACCAACCCAAGCCATGGTGCCAGTTTTAAAAGGCCAGAAGGTATATTTAGTTAAAGGTGATTCTGCTGTGGAGCAATTAATAAAAACAGGCTTTAGAAGCGATACTCAAATAGAAGTCTTGGCAGGTTTATCTAATGGAGATTCTTTAATTGTTGATGGTATCATGTATATGAAAAGTGGTGTAAAGGTGAAGGCAATTAATAGGAAGAAATGAGTTTAGCTAGTTTAAGTATTAATAGGCCAGTTTTGGCTGTGGTTTGCTCCATTCTCATTGTTCTGTTTGGGTTAATCTCTTATAATTATTTGGGCGTACGTGAGTTTCCAAGTATTGATCCGCCTGTTATTACTGTGCGAACCAATTATACTGGCGCAAATCCTGATATTATAGAATCTCAAATTACAGAACCTTTAGAGAAGGCTATAAATGGTATTGCAGGTATTAGGGCAATTTCATCTTCAAGTAACCAAGGTAGTAGCATTATTACTGTTGAGTTTAGCCTTTCCTCTAATTTGGAAGAGGCTGCAAATGATGTGCGCGATAAGGTTTCTCAAACCATTAGGCAATTGCCTCAAGATATAGATGCACCGCCAGTTGTAAGTAAAGCAGATGCCAATTCTGATGCCATTGTTTCCCTTACTTTGCAAAGTGATTCTAGGTCGAAACTAGCGCTTAATGATTATGCAGAGAATGTTGTTTTGGAACGTTTGCAAACTATTCCAGGTGTAAGTAATATTCAAATTTGGGGGCAGAAAAAATATGCCATGAGGTTATGGCTCGATCCAGTAAAACTTTCTTCTTTTGGCTTAACTCCTTTAGATGTGCGAGCCGCATTAGACAGAGAAAATATTGAATTACCTGGAGGTAAAATTGCAGGTGATAACATGGAGCTTGCAATTAAAACACAGGGCAGGTATTCTACTGAAGAGGAATTCAATAGAATTGTTGTCAAAAATTTGGGCACACAAGTGGTGCGTTTAGCTGATGTTGGTAGGGCGGAGCTTGGTCCTGAGAATGAAGAATCTGGCTTAAAATCATCTGGTGTTGGCATGATTGGCCTTGGCTTGGTGCCGCAGCCTGGAGCCAATTATATTGAAATTGCTGATGAATTTTACCGCAGGTATGAGCTTATTAAGAAAGAAATACCACAAGATATTCGCATGGATATTGCCTTAGATAATACCAGGTTTATTAGAACTTCAATCACTGAGGTAACAGAAACGTTGCTCATTGCTTTTTTATTAGTAGTATTAATTATTTTTTTATTTTTCCGTGATTGGCTTATTGCATTTCGCCCACTAGTAGATATTCCTGTTTCACTTATTGGGGCATTTTTTATCATGTATCTTTCTGGCTTTTCAATAAATATTTTGACCTTATTAGCCATCGTTTTGGCAACAGGATTGGTGGTGGATGATGGTATTGTAGTAACCGAAAATATATTTAAGAAAATTGAGGAAGGCATGAGCCCAATAGAGGCTGCCATTAAAGGAACCAATGAAATTTTCTTTGCTGTAATCGCCACATCTATCACCTTGGCTGTGGTATTTTTACCTATTATTTTTATTGAGGGTTTTGTAGGTAGGCTCTTTCGAGAATTTGCTGTTGTTGTGGCAGGAGCAGTGCTTATTTCTGCCTTTGTTTCTTTAACCTTAACGCCAGTGCTAAGTGTTTATTTACAGCGGAAAAATAAAGGCCATTCAAAGTTTTATGAAAGAACAGAGCCGTTTTTTGTGAACCTAAATAATGCCTATGCAAAGTCTTTGGATAGGATGTTTAACAATAAATGGCAAGTATGGGTATTAATGGTCATTAGTGTAGGATTGATATTTTTAATAGGTAAAAACCTACAATCAGAATTATCGCCTATGGATGATAGGAGTTGGATGCGCGTGAGTTCAACAGCCCCCGAGGGTGCTTCCTATGATTACATGGAAAAATATATGGATGCTGTTTCAAGAATGATTGATGATTCTATTCCAGAAAAAAGGTTGACCTTAGTTGTAACTGCACCAGGCTTTACAGGCAGTGGCGCCGTTAATACAGGCTTTGTGCGTGTTATTCTTCCTGAACCTAAAGATAGAAAGAAAAGTCAGCAGCAAATTGCCCAACGATTACAACAACAATTAGGAAATTTAACAGGTGCCAAATCATTTGTGATACAAGATCAAACTATAAGTGGATCTGGAGGTTCTCGTGCTGGTTTACCGGTTCAGTTTATTTTACAAAACCAAGACTTCGAAAAAATACAAACTTACCTACCTAAGTTTTTAGAAGAGGTAAATGCAAGTAAAATTTTTCAAGGTGTGGATGTAAATTTAAAATTTAATAGACCCGAATTGGTAATCAGTTTTGATAGAGAAAAGGCTAAAAATTTAGGAGTGAGTGTTCAAAATGTTGCCCAAACCTTGCAGTTTGCCTATGGTGGCGTGCGTTATGGTTACTTTACAAAAACAGGTAAGCAGTACCAAATAATTGGACAGGTTGAACGCGAACACAGAGATGCTCCTGTGGATTTAAAATCGTTGTATGTAAGAAATGATCGTGGCGATTTGATACAACTAGACAACTTGGTAAATGTTGTTGAGCAAAGTAGTCCGCCTCAATTGTATCATTACAATAGGTATAAAGCAGCAACAGTTTCTGCCGGATTAGCAACAGGTAAAACTATTGGAGATGGCATTGATGAAATGCGGAGGATTCAAAAAAAGGTTTTAGATGATTCGTTTTCGGCAGATTTGGGTGGCCCTTCAAGAGATTTTGCAGAGAGCTCATCCAATACTTCCTTTGCATTTTTCCTTGCATTGGTGCTTATCTATTTGGTATTGGCAGCGCAATTCGAAAGTTTCATTGATCCAATTATTATTATGTTCACTGTGCCATTGGCCTTGGCGGGTGCGCTCATTTCACTGTGGTATTTTGATCAAACCCTAAATATTTTTAGTCAGATTGGTATCATTGTTTTACTTGGTTTGGTTACTAAAAATGGTATCCTCATTGTGGAGTTTGCTAACCAAAAACGAGCGCAAGGTTTGCCAAAAATGCAAGCGGTAAAAGAGGCCGCTGTTTCAAGGTTAAGACCAATTATGATGACCAGCATGGCAACTATTTTGGGTGCATTGCCAATTGCCCTGGCCCTTGGTGCTGGAGCTAAGAGCCGAACTTCTATGGGGATGGTTATTATTGGTGGTTTGTTATTTTCTGGATTTTTAACCTTGTATGTCATTCCAGTAGTTTATCAGTTTCTCTCCCGAAATAAAAGAATTTATTCCACACCTATAGAAAGCAATGATGATGAAGTTAAATAGAATTTTTTTTCTTGGGTTGATATTTTTGTTGGGTCTTATTGCCAATGCCCAAAATGCATTGAGTTTAAAACAGGCATTTGATATTGCATTGGAAAATAATTTTTCCATTCAAATTGCCAGCAATGATTTTGAAATTACCAAAAAAAATAATGTAATTGGAAATGCAGGAATGTTGCCCAATATCAATGGTGTGGTAAATCAAGATAACCAAGTTCTAGATTCAAAACAAAAGTTCCTAAATGGAACAGAAAATGACAGATCTGGTGCAAAAATTAATCAATTAAATGCTGGAGTAGAATTAAGTTGGACTTTATTCAATGGCATGAAAATGTTTGCCACTAAAAATAAGTTAGCAGAACTTGAAGCAATTGGTGAAGTGCGCTTAAGGCAGCAAATGGAAAGCATGTTGATGCGTGTTGCAAAATCCTATTTTGATATTTTATTGCTAAAAGAGCAATTGAAATCTGGTCGTGAATTTATAGAGATCAGTGAAAAGAGATTGACTGTTGCAAAGGCAAAAACCTTGGCAGGTAAAAGTGCTAAATCGGAAGTTTTAAATGCTCAAGTTAATTTGAACACCGATTTTGCAGAATTTAAGCGATTAGAAACCCAATATAAGAATGGTAAATTGAGTTTAAATCAATTGATGGGCAAAGAGATTTCTTTTAACTTTGAAGTCACAGATTCGCTTATACCTGCCCAAGCACTGAGTTTTGAGGTTGTTAAAGATTTGGCTATTAAAAATAACAGTGGCATTAGAATAGCTAAATTGAGTAAAGATGTGGCACAGTTTCAATTGCAAGAGATTAAAGGCGAAAGGTACCCAAGCTTGCAATTCAAAAGTGGTTATAATTATAATCAACAGCAATCAGAGGCAGGTTTTTTACAATCATCTAATACCACGGGTTATCATTATGGGCTCGGTTTGAACCTAAGCATTTTTAATGGATTTGATATTGATAGAAGGATTGGTATCTCTAAAATCTCCTTTAAAAATTCTGACCTGTTATTGAAGGATTCCTTATTGAAATTGGAGGTTGCGGTATCGCAAGCCTACAATGTTTATTTAAACAATGTAGATTTGTATCAATTTGAGAAATCCAATTTAGATGTTGCCAAACAGAATTTCGAGATTTCGCGCGACCAATTTGAACAGGGCATGATTAGTAGCAATGATTTGCGCATTGCTCAGGTAAATTATTTGGTAAATGTAAACAGGTTATTAATTGCTGCTTACGATTCAAAATTAAGCGAAATGGAATTGGAAAGATTAAGCGGTACGCTCGTAAAATAGTTTTAATAGCTATTTTTTAGTCTTGTCTTTTTTGCCCCCAAAAACAGAAACATTCACATACCTTTTTGGGTTTTCCCTTACATCTTTTAATAATAATTCTAGCTGTGCAGATGATTTAGTTAAGTTGTCATAAAGTTCTTTGTCGTTAATCAACTTGCCTGCACTGCCTTCACCCTTATCAATTTTTTCACTGATAGAGGTCAATTGTTTAGAAGTAATGTTAAGTTGGTCAATGGTAGATTTTATGGGCGCTTGGGATAAAGAATCACTGAGGTTTTTAAAGTTTTTTAGGCTAGCTGCAATATCTGCATTGCTCTTGCGCAATGTTTCGGTAATGGTTTCCATGTTACCTGCAATGTTTCCTACTTTCCCTTTTTCACTTTGTATGAGCAAATCTAATTGTTTGGTAGTGGTATTTAAATTACTCAAAATACCTGCTAAATCACTAATTCCAGCAGATAGGTTTGCGGTTCCACCTTCCGATAATACTTTTTGTAACTCACCTAAAACTTTATTTAATGAAACCATTACGTTCTCTGTTTTTTCTTTAACAGGAGTAATCATTTCAGAAATGGAGGCTGATAAACTATGTTCTTGGGTACCTATTAAAGTATCGCCTTTTTTAATTGGGTTCAGCAAGGATGGAATGATTAATGAAATTGCTTTGCCACCAAGTAAATCTAGGCTCACAATTCTTGCCTCACTGCTTTTAGATAATTGAATTTTATCATCAACCAATAGTGTGGCCATAATTTTATTGGCACTGTCTGTTCTAATTAGGCTTAATTTTTCTACTTGCCCAACTTTAAGTCCTTTGAAAAAAATTGGAGTTGACTTTACAATGCCGTCTATGTTATTATATACCACATAATAGGTATTTTGATTGGAGAAGAATTTTTTTCCTCTCAAGAAATTATAGCCAAAATACAAAGCGCCTAATGAAAAGGCTGCAAATAGTCCAATTTTTGCTTCTTTAGGTATATTCAAAACAAATAGTTTTTTAACAAAAATAAGGAAATATTGCTCTTGTGCTAATTATTCTTGTTGGTGTTGAACCCTTCATAAGATTTTTTATAGTCAAAAACAGCATTAGCTATCGCGCCGGCCATTTCATCAACTCCAGATTGGCTGCTTAAATATTCTCGGTCTTTTTTATTACTAATAAAGCCCGTTTCTATTAAAATACTTGGCATTTTTGTTTTCCATAATACCACAAAACCAGCTTGTTTTACTCCTCTGCTAGGACGTTTAATGCCAGTGCTTATTTGTGTCTCAGTTTTTGCAGCCAACTTAATGCTTTGATCGATGTATGAGTTTTGAAACAAAGAAAAATAGATGTGTGATTCAGGCGAATTTGGGTCAAAACCCTCATATCGTTCTATGTAGTTATCCTCGAGCATTACCACATTATTCTCTCTTTTTGCTACATCTAAATTGTCTTCTGCTTTGTGCAAACCCATGGTAAAAGTTTCTGTTCCTTGGATAGTTACATTTTTTGCAGAATTACAATGTATTGAAATAAAAATATCTGCGTTATTTTTATTAGCAATCTCAGCCCTTTCCCATAATTCTACAAATTTGTCGTTTGAGCGGGTGTAAATCACTTTTACTGTAGGCATTTGTTCTTTTATTTTTGATCCTAAGGCTAAGGCAATGGCAAGCGTAACTTCTTTTTCACGCACATTCCCATGAATACAGCCTGGATCATGTCCGCCATGACCCGCATCTATAATTATTGTTGCAATATTTTTTTTATATACTTTTTTCGAGGCAAGGGGCGTTGCTGCAATACAAAAAAAGATGAGCAAAAATGGCACAATTTTTTCCCACTTCGGTATATTCATTTGTTTATATAGATTTGTGCTCAACATTGAAAAAACTTTATTCATATTTATTGCATTCAAGGCGTTTTTGGTTTTTACCACGTTTTTTATCCGTTTTGTTTATTTTTTCGGGTGTAAATCCTGTTTTTTCTGCCAATAACAATGTTAATACAAAAATAAACACTTTACCCCTGAATCTTGCAATTAATACAAGCCATATATTTTTAACCTATTGTAAATCATATTTGTATATTTTTCCTGATTCAATCCTCCAGCAGGTAAAATCAGTTTCCGATACCATTCCTTTAGATAGTAATTACCTGCCTCGTACTAAATCAGCTATCAAAAATAAAGTCAAGTACAATGCCAAAGACTCAATTGTGTACGATGAATCTTCAAAAAATACAACGCTTTATAAGGATGCTAAAATAAATTTTGATGAGTATGAAATGAAAGCAGCCATCATTAAAATAAATTTGGATAACAATACTGTTAACGCCACAGGAGAGAGGGATAGTTCTGGCGCTTTAGTAAATACGCCGAGTTTTAAGCAAGGTGAAGAAACCTATAACATCGAAGAGGTAACTTTTAATTACCAAACTAAACGTGGGTTAATGCGTGAGTTTAGAACCCAGGAGGGAGATGGATTTATCAAAGGTGAAAGGGTAAAGCGCGATGAATACAATAATTTTTATATCAGAGATAGTTATTATACAACTTGTAGCGACCCTAATCCACACTTTGCCATCAATGCAAAAAAATTAAAGGTAATTCCCGGCTCCAAAGTAATTACCGGTCCAGCCAATTTAGCAATAGCCGGGGTGAGCACGCCATTGTTTGTTCCTTTTGGAATTTTTCCCTTGAAGCGCGGACAACAATCTGGAATCATTATCCCATCTTATGGAAATGCAGCCGGACGAGGTTTTTTCCTGAGACAAGGTGGTTATTATTTGGGATTAGGAGAGCGTGCCGATTTAGCATTAATGGGCGATATTTATGCAAATGGAAGTTGGGCACTTGGTGGTAGATTTAACTATTCAAAGCGTTACAAGTATAATGGCAATTTATTTGTTAATTATGCGCTCAACAAAGATGGATTGCCAGAAGATAGAAATTACAGAGCCTTCAATACTTTCAATATTAATTGGCAACATGCAATGGACCCAAAGGTAAAACCCGGCACCTCTTTCAGGGCAGATGTAAATTTGCTTGGGAATCAATATTTGGCTTTTAATACCTATAATACCAATAATACTGCTTTCAATAGCAATATTAACTCATCTATTAATTACTCAAAATCGATGGGTAAAGGAAAATATAATTTGGCTACCAGTGCAAGAGCTTCACAAAATACACAAACAAGAGATGCTACCATTACCTTGCCAGATTTAACCTTTTCAGTTGCATCCTTTCAACCATTTAAACCAAAATGGAAGCCTGTTGCAGATAGGTGGTATGAAAAAACAAGTATCAATTATTTAGGTTCAATGCGGAATGTAATTACTACAAAGGATACCTTGCTGTTTAAGCCAAGAAGTGATTATGAAAGAAGTTTATACTTGGATTCTGTTATGCGCAATGGGGCTAGTCATGATATTTCTGCTCAAAATTCATTTAATTTTTTTAAGTATTATACCTTTTCGGTTAGCGGAAATTACAAAGAAACTTGGACTTTAAAAACAGTGAATAAGCAATATGATGCAGAAAGTAAAACGGTTAAATCAAACGAGGTTAGTGGATTTGATCGTGGTTACCAATATTCATTTAGAGGAGGTATTTCAACCAGATTTTATGGAATGGTTCAATTTAAAAAAGGCAGGTTACAAGCTATAAGGCATGTGGCAAATCCCGATTTAAGTTTCTCTTATTCGCCAGATTTTGGAAAATCTCAATATGGATTCTACAAAGATGTTCAAAGGGATAGCTTAGGAAACACTATCAACTATTCTATTTTCGAAAATTCATTGTTTTCTGGTCCTGGTAAAGGCCGTCAAGGGAACATCAATTTTGGGTTAGATAATAATTTTGAAATTAAGTGGATGAAAGGTAAAGATACATCTATGAAGGTTGAAAAAATTAAAATTTTTGAGAGCATTAGGGCAAGTGGCAGCTATAATATTTATGCCGATTCCTTAAAGCTAAGCACGATACCAATTAGCTTCAGAACCACTTTGTTTAAAACAGTTAGTTTAAATGGAGGAGCCAATTTAGATCCTTATGTAAATACCATTGTTGAGTCAAATGGAACTAAATATTACCAGAGAATAAACCAATTTTATTTAAGCGAGCAACAAAAATTAGGGGTAATTACCAATGCAAATTTGGGTATAGGGGCAAGTTTAAATCCAGAGATGTTCAAAGGCAAAACACAAGAGCAAAAAGATAGAAGGAAAAAGGAAATGGAGCTTGAGCAATTTACAGAGTTTAAGATGCCATGGACCTTAGGTTTAAACTATACGGTTAACTATGATTACTATTCAAAAATAAACCCAGCTGCTACTCAATTTGTTCAAACATTATCGTTTAATGGAAATGTAAGTCCTACCAAAAATTGGTATGTTAATTTTAATTCAGGATATGATTTTACACAAAAGAAAATATCCCATTTAGGTATTGATTTGCGCAGAGATTTGCATTGCTGGGAATTTACCTTTGCTTGGACACCACTTTCTGCTTATGGTAATCAGTTTTTTATGTTCAATATCAATGTAAAATCGCCTACTCTAAAAGAACTTAAAGTGCCAAAAAGAAAAGACTGGTTTGATAACAGAACCATATAAAAATTCCAATAAAATAGCTTTATTTTGAACTTCAAATTACTATTCTAATACTTAATACATGAAATACGTTATTCTCAACGACCTACATGCTTCCCTTGGAGCAAAAATGATTGAATTTGCTGGATACAATATGCCAGTTTTATATGGCAACCTCATCCAAGAACATCTTGCAGTGCGCAATTCTGTTGGGGTATTTGATGTGAGCCACATGGGCGAATTTAGATTAAAAGGAGAAAAGGTATTGGATTTGATACAACTTGTAACCTCTAATGATGCCTCTAAATTAACTGATGGCAAGGTTCAGTATTCTTGCCTGCCAAATGACGACGGTGGAATTGTAGATGATTTATTGGTTTACCGTTTTACAGAAAATGAATACTATCTGGTAGTAAATGCTAGCAATATTGAAAAGGATTGGAACTGGATTTCTAAGCACAATACTTTTGGTGTTGAAATGGAAAACATGAGCAACGATATGAGCTTATTAGCTGTTCAAGGTCCGAATGCCATTAAAGCATTACAAAAGCTTACAGAAGTAGATTTATCTAGCATGGAGTATTATACTTTTAAAGTAGGTACTATGGCAGGAATAGACAATGTTATTATTTCTAATACAGGTTATACAGGCGCAGGAGGATTTGAATTGTATGTGAATAATGCAGATGCTCGCAAAATGTGGGATGCCGTTTTTGCTGCAGGTGAAGAATTTAATATTCAACCTGTTGGTTTGGGAGCACGTGATACCTTGCGTTTAGAAAAAGGATTTTGCCTGTATGGCCATGATATCAATGACGAAACCTCTCCAATTGAAGCAGGTTTAGGTTGGATTACTAAATTTACCAAGCCATTTGTTAATCACGAACACCATAAAGCCATTAAAGAAAATGGTGCTAAGAAAAAGTTGGTTGGTTTTGAAATGATTGATAGAGGTATTCCTCGTCAGCATTATATAATTAAAGATGCAGCTGGTAACACCATTGGTGAGGTAACTTCTGGCACACAATCTCCTTCTTTAAACAAAGGTATTGGAATGGGTTATGTAAGCACAGAGAATAGTAAAGTTGATACAGAAATTTTCATAGAAATCCGCGATAAAGCCATCAAAGCCAAAGTGGTTAAATTGCCTTTCTTATAGAAAAAATATTGCCACCAAGTCACCAAGGCACCAAGTTTTTTTTGAAAGAAAATATAAATAAATCTTGGAGCCATAAAGCCTTGGTGGCAATCTTTTTTTTGTAGTTAAATTAATAAATCTTTGTGCCTTAGAGCCTTTGTGGCTAAAAAACATGAACAAAGTAGAAGTAATACACACGCCAGCATTGTTGCCACTTTATAATTTAAATGATAAGGTGGTGGTGGTGATAGATATTTTGCGTGCAACCACCACCATGTGTGTTGCTTTCAATACTGGGGTAAACAAGATATTGCCGGTTGCTACGCCAGATGAGTGTCTTATGTTTAGCGAGTTTGATTTTATTATTGCGGCTGAACGTAATGCCGTAAAAGTGCCAGGTTTTGATATGGGTAATTCGCCCTTCGAATATGAGAATCCATTTTTGGCGGGAAAGAATATTGCTTTTACAACCACCAATGGTACCAAGGCCATAAAGTTGGCAAAGGCCATGAACCCCAACTGTATTTTAATTGGATCATTCCTTAATATTACTGCTCTTTGTAATAGAATTAAAGAAACTGGAAAGGACTTAATATTACTTTGTTCTGGATGGAAAGACAAGTATAATTTAGAGGATACTTTGTTCGCAGGCGCAGTAATTCAACAGCTTACCAGTACTCATGAAATACACGATGATGCTGCCTTGTCTGCCTATTTTTTATACGAGCAGCACCAAAACAATCTAGAGGCTCTCGTACGCAAGAGTTCCCATGCCGAGCGTTTTACCTTATTACATTTACAAACCGACGATGTAAAGTTCTGCTTGCAACTAGATACCATAACGCTTGTTCCAGAAATGGAAGGGGAGTTTTTAGTCAATAAAACCGCCACACAAATTGCTGGATAAAGGGTTTTGGTTCGAACCGAAAACTGTTAGTTTGCAAATGCGCATTTGTGTGCATTAACTTCTATAAATTCTACATCCGAATAACAGCAATCTGCTTTTGCAAAAATCTTGCGTGTATGTCCTTTGTATTTAAAGTGAATTTCAGGTGAAGGTCTATTGCCATTGGGGCTTTTCAGAGGTAAGTCCTAGTTTTTTGTTGCTTCATATTAGGTGTTTGTTTCCCTTTTTAGCATTGAGCCAAAATGTATCAAAAAGCTAAAAGCAATCACTAAAAAACTGCCAACTAAGTTAAACCATAAAAAGCTGATATCGGTATAAAAATAAAGTGATAATACCATTGATTCTGCAATGATGGCGGCATAAAAAGCACTGGCACCCTTTATTTGTTTAAACATAAAGGCCACTAAGAATATACCTAAAATGGTCCCATAAAATAAGGAGCCAAGTACATTTACAGCCTCAATTAAGCTGCCCAATTTATTGGCAAACATGGCTACCCCAATGGCATACAAACCCCATAAGCCAGTTGCCCATTTTGATGCCTTAAGGTAATGAGCTTCACTGGCATTTTTGTTAAAACTGCGTTTATAAATATCTACCATGGTGCAAGATGCCAATGCATTTAATTCGGCCGATTTACTTTGCATAGAGGCTGCAAAAATTACTGCAATCAATAAGCCAATTAAGCCATGAGGCAAGTAATCTATTACATACCTTAAAAAGATATAATTGGTGTCGTTGGTTTCTGCTTTTGGGTCGTTTAGTTTCATTAAATCAGTTGCCTGTTTTCTCAATATTTGCAGGGCTTTTTCGCTCTGAACCAAAACGCCTTGGTGACTAGTAATTGCTGCTTCATCGTCACTTTTAATTCCTTGGTTCAAACCGATAGCGGCTGATTTTCTTTTTTCAAATAAAGCCTGGTGTTGAGTATTTAATTGCTGCCAATCTTTTGCATAAATACTGGCTTCTAATTTTTGTGTTTCGTTGTTATTAAAGAACAGTGGCGCTGGTTTAAATTGGTAAAATACAAATAGCAAAACACCAATCAATAATATGAAAAATTGCATAGGAACTTTTATGAAACCATTCATCAATAAACCCATTCTACTTTGTTTTAAATCTTTGGCACTAATGTACCTTGAAACCTGCGATTGATCTGTGCCAAAGTAGGAGAGTGCTAAGAAAAATCCGCCAATTAATCCGCTCCAAATATTGTATTTATTATTGAGATCAAAGTTCCAATCAATCACATTCATTTTACCCAATTTGCCTCCCATTTTTACGGCATCTGTAAAGCCAATATCTTCAGGCAAAAGTTTTACTATCATGTAGCCTGCTAAGAACATTCCAATAAAAATAATGCTCATTTGTTGCAGGTGTGTATAGCTAACTGCCTTAGAGCCTCCTGCCACCGTGTAGGCAATTACAATGCTGCCAATAAACAAATTGGTATAGTAAATATTCCATCCAAGCAAAGCAGAAAGAATAAGACTTGGGGCGTAAAGTGTGAGTCCGGATGCCAAACCACGTTGGGTTAAAAATAAAAGCGAAGTAAAGACCCTTGTTTTTTGGTCGAACCTATTTTCTAAATATTCATAAGCTGTATAAACATTAAGTCGGTGGTAAATTGGAAGAAAGAAAATACACAAAACCACCATGGCTATAGGTAAACCAAAGTAGTATTGCACAAACCGCATGCCATCGGTATAGGCTTGACCTGGAGCAGAAAGAAATGTGATGGCACTAGCCTGTGTGGCCATAATGGATAAGCCTACCATGTACCAAGGAATGCTGTGGTCGCCTTTGAGGTAGGTTTCCATGTTTTGGGTGCCTCTACTTTTATAAAGGCCGTAACCCACAATACTAGCCAATGATAATAATAAAACAATCCAATCTAAGGCGCTCATTGCAAGGATTGGGTTAATTGGTAATAGATAAAAATTTGGATCAGTAAAAAAACAAGAATGCCCCAATATAGTTTGTGAAATAACCTATCTGTTGCATTACTTAACTGATTATTCTCTTTTTGAACCATTAAAATATTTTTTTAGAGTATGAGATAAAAGTCAAATATAATTGTGCAGATAAAACTAACCTAAAAAATGAGATTATTTTCTGCTTTGGCAATTGCCACTATGCTTTCCCTTCAAGTTTTTGCTCAAAAGAAGGCTCCTGCAAATTGGTTCAACCTAGATCCCAAACAAGATAAGATTTGGGGTATAAGCTCTGATAAAGCATACAAAGAATTGCCAATTGGTAAAAATGAAAAGAAAGTCATTGTTGCTGTTATAGATGCTGGTACAGATGTATCGCACGAGGATTTAAAAGCCAATATTTGGGTCAACCCAAATGAAGTAAAAGGCAATGGTAAAGACGACGACAACAATGGCTATGCAGATGATATCAATGGTTGGAACTTTATAGGTGGAAAAGATGGTAATGTAAATGCCGATACCTACGAAAGCACTCGCGTTCTCGCTAAATACAAAGGTTTGCCAGAAAATCAAAAACCAGTTTTTGCAAATGATGCAGAGAAAATTTTGTATGAGCAGGCTTTGGTTTTATACAAACAAAGTTACGATGAAACCTATCCTCAATACAAGCAGTTTTCTGAAATTATGCAGAAGATAAACGACATGATTAAGCAAACTGGTTCAGCCAATCCAAGTGTGGAGCAAGTTGAGGCAATTACTGCAGAAACCAAGGAAGACAAGGAAATGAAGCGCATAGTAAAATATATTGCCATGACAGGTGGTGTTGAAAATTCTCCCATCATGAGTCAATTAAAGGAAGCAGAAACGCAATTGGCAACTATGGTAAATTTTAATTTAAACAAAGAGTTTGATCCTAGGAAGTTGGTGGGTGATAATTATGAAAACATGAACGAACATTTTTATGGCAACAATGAAGTGTATGCCATGAACGTGGATCATGGTACCCATGTTGCAGGTATTATTGCTGCTAGTAGAAACAATGATTTGGGTATTCAAGGAATTTGTGAGAAAGCAGTTATCATGACTATTAAGGTGGTACCCAACGGAGACGAGCGCGATAAGGATGTGGCCAATGCCATTAGGTATGCCGCTGATAATGGTGCTAAGGTTATTAATATGAGTTTTGGTAAAAAGATATCGCCAGAAAAATCGGTGGTTGATGAGGCCGTTGCCTATGCTTTGAGTAAAGATGTGTTAATGATTCATGCTGCAGGAAATGAAGCTGAGGATTTAGCTAGCAATGCATTTTTTCCAAATCCTAATTTAATAGCACAAAAGATGGCTGCCCCAAATTGGATTGAAGTTGGTGCTTCGAGTTGGCAAAAAGGAAAAGGGAGGGTTGCTGAATTTAGTAATTATGGTAAAAATCAAGTAGAAGTTTTTGCGCCGGGAGTTGATATTCAATCTACGTTTCCTAACAGTAAATATAAAAGTGAAAGTGGCACTAGTATGGCTGCTCCGGTGGTTGCGGGTGTTGCAGCTTTAATAAGGCAGAATTATCCAAATTTAACAGCGGTTCAAACCAAGCAAATTATCTTGTTAAGTGCCTTACCTTGTAAAGAGAAAATTATTATTCCAGGCACCAAAAAGAAAGCTAAATTATCGGAGATATCTACCACTGGTGCAATTGTAAATGCTTATGAAGCTTTGGTATTAGCCGAAAAGGTTAGTACTGGAATGGTAGTTTTACCAAAGCTTTAGTGGAGATTTATAATCACTAATGCTATCATTTCTTAAGCATTGAGAAAAGTTGGCTTGCTCGCAGGCACAGCGGCCTTCGCTACCTGTTCTGGCAATTTGCATTCTACTCATCTTTATTTGCAATTGGCCTTCAATTGCTTTGATCCAGTAATCGTAGTTTTCTAAATCTTCTATTTGGTCTTTTAACCCAATGGTTTGGTCGAGCACAAATTCGTAATTAAAGTAAATTGTGCCATCACTCTTAGTATAATACCTGCGTTCCCAATAAAGGTTAATTGTTTGATTTGAGTCTATGATATCAGCTTTTGCCCAATTGGTTCCTTTATTATAAACATAAATCCTAATTGAATCATTTTCTGATACAGGATATTTTAGGGTATCTGATGCTTCCATATAAAATTGTACATAAGGCAACGTTGAATCACAATCATCGCATTTACAGGAAGCTAGAAATAGCGCTATACCCGCAAAAAATAATAGTTTTTTCATTTGTTATAAAAAATAAAGGGTTGCTAATCTGTTTAGAAAAGCAACCCTTTTTATTGTTTGGCAAGATTAACCTGCTACTTGTTTCCTAATGATGTTTAACGCACCACCTTCTTTAAACCACTCAATTTGTTGCGCATTATAAGTATGGTTCACTTCAATAGTATCGCTGCTTCCATCGGCATGGTGCAATATCATTGTTAAAGGTTTACCTGGCGCAAATTGGTTCAAACCGATAATATCTATGACATCATTTTCTTGAAACTTTTCGTAATCATTTTTATTTGCAAAGGTTAGTCCTAGCATACCTTGCTTTTTAAGATTGGTTTCGTGAATACGGGCAAATGATTTTACCAATACTGCCCTAACACCTAAGTGACGAGGTTCCATAGCTGCATGCTCTCTTGAAGAACCTTCGCCATAGTTTTCATCGCCAACTACTATTGAACCAATGCCTTGTGCTTTGTATGCTCTTTGAACTTTAGGTACAGATTGGTATTCGCCTGTTAATTGATTTTTAACGCTGTCTGTTTTTTCATTGAAATAGTTAACAGCACCAATCAACATGTTGTTTGAAATGTTATCTAAATGACCACGGTATTTTAACCATGGACCAGCCATAGAAATATGATCGGTAGTACATTTTCCTTTTGCTTTAATTAACAATTTAAGTCCAGTAAGGTCTGAACCTTCCCATGCTGCAAATGGATCTAGTAATTGTAAACGATCAGATGTTGGAGATACTGCAATGCTTACTTCAGACCCATCAATCGCAGGAGCAAGGTAACCTGCATCTTCAACTGCAAAGCCTTTAGTTGGCAATTCATCGCCACTTGGTGGATCTAATTTAACAGCCTCTCCTTTGTTATTGATTAAAGTATCTGTAATTGGGTTGAATGATAAATCTCCTGCAATGGCAATAGCAGCAACCATTTCTGGCGAGGCAACAAATGCATAAGTATTAGGATTGCCATCTGCTCTTTTTGCAAAGTTTCTATTGAAAGAATGCACAATAGTATTTTTCTCAGCTTTTTCGGCACCAACTCTATCCCACATACCAATACATGGTCCGCAAGCATTGGTGAATATACTGGCATTTAAATCTGTGAATGTTTTGAGCAAACCATCTCTATCTGCAGTAAAACGAACTTGTTCCGAGCCCGGGTTGATACCAAATTCTGCTTTAGTTACTAAGCCTTTTTCAATAGCCTGACGAGCAATAGAGGCAGCACGAGATAAATCTTCGTATGAAGAATTGGTGCATGAACCTATTAATCCCCATTCAACTTTTAAAGGCCAATTATTCTTGGCAGCAGCTTCTTTCATTTCAGAAACAGGAGTTGCCAAATCTGGAGTAAATGGTCCGTTTAAATGCGGAGTTAAGGTGTTTAAATCAATTTCAATTACTTGGTCAAAAAACAATTCTGGGTTGGCATATACTTCTGGGTCGCCAGTTAAATGACCTTTGATGCCATTTGCTAAATCTGCCACTTCATTTCTACCAGTTGAACGAAGGTATCTTTCCATGCTTTCATCGTAACCAAATGTAGAAGTTGTTGCACCAATTTCTGCACCCATATTACAAATGGTTCCTTTGCCTGTGCAACTCATGTTGATAGCACCATCGCCAAAGTATTCAACAATGGCACCTGTTCCACCTTTTACGGTTAAGATACCAGCCACTTTTAAAATAACATCCTTAGGGGCAGTCCATCCGTTTAATTTTCCGGTTAGTTTGATTCCAATTAGTTTCGGGAATTTAAGCTCCCAAGGAAGGCCTGCCATCACATCACAAGCATCTGCACCACCAACACCAATGGCCAACATACCTAAACCACCCGCATTAACGGTGTGAGAGTCGGTACCAATCATCATTCCACCCGGAAAAGCATAGTTTTCTAATACCACTTGGTGAATAATACCTGCACCTGGTTTCCAAAATCCAATACCATATTTATTAGAAACTGAGGCTAAGAAATCATATACTTCTTTGCTTTCTTTATTGGCATAAGCCAAATCGTCTTTGGCACCAACTTTAGCAGTAATCAAGTGATCGCAATGAACAGTGGACGGCACAGCCACTTTTGGTCTACCTGCTTGCATAAATTGTAACAAAGCCATTTGGGCAGTTGCATCTTGCATTGCAACTCTATCTGGACCAAAATCAACGTAGCTTTTTCCTCTTTCGTAAGTTTGGGTAGCGTTTCCTTCAGTAAGGTGACTGTATAATATCTTTTCGGACAAAGTAAGTGGTTTGTTTACCACTTTACGGGCAGCTTCAACGCGCTCTCCCATGCGGGTATAAACCGCTTTGATCATTTCTAAATCAAACATATTGTGTTATTTATAATTAATAGAACAATTAACTGGCTAAATAGATTGAATGGGTTCAAACAGATTAACCTTAAAACTTGCCGCAAATTAACTGAATCTTTCATAAAATGACGGAGAAAAGCAGATATCTTTGTTAAATTAATATTCCTGATATTGAATGAAATAGAAAAAATAACCCGCGAATTGATTTTGCAGGATTTTAATCTCAGTGTTTCTATGGAGCGAGATGCTGTAATAGAGGCACTTAGATTGGCTATTGTATATTTGCTCATTCACAACCTAGAAAAGCTATGGAATATTCTCTATAAAATTGATGTAAATGAGAGAAAAGTAAAGGCCTTATTTGAAAAAAATAAGCCCGAGGAAATAGCGCCAGAAATGGCAAAACTCATTTACGAGCGATTAGAGCAAAAGGCCAAAACACGTGTGAAATATAGGGACTTTGGGAAATAATCTACCTCAAAATAATTCTTTCGAATGATTTATCGGTTTTAATTTTAATGGTGCCTACTGCAAAGTTGCGCTCATTAAGCTTATAAGATTTGCCATCAATTACTGCTTCTTGGCATTCAAATGGAACACCATGAAATACCACCTTGTAACTAGAATAAGTGGTTTCATAATTTCCTTCTTCCAAGATTTGAGATACAATTAAATTCTTGGCATTGCCAGATACATAAAACCTTCTTTGGTTAAAGATACCTGCTTTATAACCATAGTTGTCATTGGCATCTTCATACAAAATACTCAAAACATTGTTCTCGTTTGTGTAGTAAATATTTAAAGTGAGCTCAGTAATTTCAAATTCACCTACATATTGCATTTTTGGGTAATAAGGAATTACAGCTCCTGCCCGAACCAAGACAGGAATTCTATCTATAGGGCACGTAATGGTATATTCATTTCCACCCTTGTATGCATAATCGTTCCATAGATGATACCAATTTCCCTTTGGTACGTAAACTTTTCTTTCATTCGCACCCGGACTCAATACTGGGCAAATTAAAAGGTGGTCGCCAAAGCCAAATTCATCCATGCGGTTTAATGTTTCAGGGTCGGTTTGATCCATCAACGACATAGGTCTGATTATTGGCGTTCCATAATTGGTATGCTGCCAAAAAGCAGTATATATATAAGGCAATAATTGGTAGCGTAAGTGCAAAAATTTCTTAATGATAAACTCATATTTGGTTCCAAAACTCCATGGCTCTTGTTCAAATTTTGTTTCATTGCCCGCACTATGAGTTCTAAAGAAAGTATGGAAAGTGGCTAGCTGAACCCAGCGGGTATATAATTCTCCATCTGGCTCACCAATAAAGCCACCCACATCACTGCCAGAAAAGGATACACCAGATACGGCCAATCTCTGACATTGAACATTGGCTATCCATAAATGTTCCCAAGTAGCAGAGTTATCTCCTGTCCATACGCTAGAATAACGTTGTAAGCCACTATAGCCCGAACGGGTAATTACAAATGGTCTGTTAGGCATCATAAATTTGCGCAAACCATGGTAAGTTGCTCTGGCCATTTGCATGCCATAAATATTATGTGCTTTTCTATGGCTGCAAGGATTGCCATCATAATCATGGCGCACATCTTCAGGGAAAGTGCCTATTTCAAAAACCGCAGGTTCATTCATGTCGTTCCAAACGCCTTTTACGCCTGTATCTATCAGCTCTTTAAATAGCGAGCTCCACCATTCTCTTACCGCTGGATTGGTATAATCTGGAAAGTGACATTTGCCAGGCCAAACATCGCCCTCCATCAGAGTTCCATCGGCTCGTTTGCAGAAATAATCGTATAAAATACCTTGTTTCCAAACCTCGTAATCTTTGTCTATTTTAATGCCTGGGTCAATAATTACAACCGTTTTGAACCCATTTTCGGCTAAGTCGCCAATCAATTTTTTGGGTTCAGGAAAATGTTCTTTGCTCCAAGTAAAACACCTAAAGCCTTCCATGTAATCTATATCAAGATATATTACATCACAAGGGATTTTTCGCTTTCTAAATTCGTTGGTAATCTCTCTAACTTTACTCTCTGGATAGTAGCTCCATTTACATTGGTGGTAGCCCAAAGCCCAAAGCGGAGGAAGCTCATGGGTTCCTGTTAGACTGGCATATTGCTCTACCACATTCATTAATTGCGGACCATAAATGAAGTAGTAATTCATTTCGCCACCACGTGCCCAAAAGCTCGCTGTTTCATTTTGTTCTTTACCAAAATCAAAAATAGTTCTGAATGTATTGTCGAAAAATACGCCATATCCATGTTTTCCACCACTATGAAGACCCATATAAAATGGGATATCTTTGTATAATGGATCGCTATCTTTTACAAAGCCATAAACGTCTGTGCCGTAATTTTCAAAACGCTTACCTCTAACATTTAACTCGGTTGGCTTGTCGCCCATGCCATAAAAAGATTCATCAGGCATTATTTTTTTACTACAATAATTGATTTTTCCGCCCTTTAATAAATAATGTTGCCAGTGAAATCCCAACTCATCTTGTAAAATAATTTCGCGGTTCTTGTCCATTAAGGTAATGGCAATATTTTCCTTGCTGATCCTACATATTATTTTGGTAGTTTCAATCTCAAAAAACTCATTGGTTTCATGGAGTTCAACAGAAATAAGCTTTACCTGAAACGACTTATTTACCGCATAAGAAAAATCCTTTTGAAAGAAGCCATCAGCAGCATACCTAAAGCGAAAAATGGAATCGGTATTGAGTTTTATTTCTAAAATGGTATCGGCAGTATAGAAATAAAAAAAGTTCCCTTCTTTCTTATGCGATTCAATTTTACCTGGGTAATATTTGATAGAATATTTGGATAGTGATTCAGTTATTTGCATCTGAAAATAATATTTTGTTTATGAAGAATATTCACTTACTTGTTATCGCAATCTAAGAGTTTGTTTTTTTAATTACATAAATAATTTATTACTAATTGTAATCTATAATAAGCCTTATTTTGTTTTTAATAATCTTTTTTTACAAGGGGTGAAACATGGTTAAGAGAAAAAAGGTACTAATGTTTGGTTGGGAGTTTCCTCCTGAAATTTCTGGTGGTTTAGGTGTTGCTACATTTGGGCTATGCCAAGCTCTTGCACATGATGCTGATGTAAAGATGATTATACCCAAAAATGTGCCCAACTTTAAGATTGAAAACATAGAATTGGTTGGATTAAATAGCATTAAACCTGAAGATATTGAAGTTTTATTTGGCACTGAACCAACTCCCAAAATTCCTATTTTACCAAGTTCATTTAAGCAAACTATTGGGCCCTATTCAAGCGTTTTGGCTTCAGAGTTTTTGGATCAAACCTATTATGAATATTACAATGCTGCCATACAACCTTTTGAAATTGAAGAATTGTATGGGGGAGATGTTATATCCAAAGTGATAGAATTTGAAAAAATTGCAGTGGCTTATTGTGTAAAAGACGATTTTGATATTTTACATGCACATGATTGGCTCACCTTTTTACCAGCTATGCGCTTAAAAATGATTACTGGTAAACCTTTGGTAATTCATATTCATAGCACGGAGTTTGATAGAACAGGAGTTGAAAGTAACAATTGGGTTTTTGAATTGGAGCGAAGGGCAATGGAAATGGCTGATTGCATCATTCCAGTTAGCAACTATACCGGTGATATTTGTGTGCAAAAATATGGTGCCAACCCTCAAAAAATAAAAACGGTACACAATGGAATTATACCTATTACTCACAAAGTCGACGCCAAAAGAAGAAAGGGAAATTTGGTGGTATATTTTGGAAGGGTAACCCAACAAAAAGGGCCAGATTATTTTGTGGAAGCAGCAAAAAAGGTGTTAGATTATTTGCCTGATACTAAATTTGTGATGGCTGGCGCTGGTGATTTGTTGGAAACTATGATTTTGAAAACAGCCTCCATTGGTATTGGCGATAAATTTTATTTCACCAATTTTTTAAATAAAGATAAACTAAATGAATTACTCTCAAAAGCAGACCTGTATTGCATGCCAAGTAAGAGTGAACCATTTGGATTAAGCGCATTGGAGGCCGCACAGTTTGGCATACCAGTTATTATCTCTCATACTTCTGGAGTGGCAGAGGTTTTGCCAGGAGCCATAAAAGTAGATTTTGATGATGTTGATAAATTGGCTGCTTATATGATTGCTGCCTTAAATTTTTCTGGCCTTAGACAAGCTGTTGTAAATGCTGATAATACTAGTCTTAGTCAAATTACTTGGGAAAAATGTGCTGGGGAGGTGATGCAAGTTTATGAAAGCCTTTTTAATGCGACAAATAATATTTGCTAAAATTTACTTTGTTTCTCAAATTATAATAATTAGTTTTAACTAACCTAATAACCATCATTTATGCCGTCTATTTGCTTTTATTTTCAAGTGCACCAACCGTATCGCTTAAAAGAATATTCTTATTTTGATATTGGTTCAGACCACCAATACTTTGATGATTTAAAGAACCTCGAGGTGTTGAAAAAAGTTTCAGAAAAGTGTTACCTACCAACCAATAAATTGATGTTGGAGTTGATAAAGGAACATAAAGGGAAATTTAAAATAAGCTATTCTATTAGTGGTATTGCTTTGGAACAATTTGAAGCCTGGCAGCCAGATGTTTTGCAATCTTTTAAAGACCTTGCCGCCACTGGCTGTGTAGAGTTTATTGCCGAAACATACTACCATTCTTTAGCATATATTTTCTCTAAAGAGGAGTTTAAAAAGCAAGTAGAGCAACACAGAAATTTGATTAAAAAGCATTTCAATCAGGAGCCCAAAGTTTTTAGAAATACCGAATTGCAGTACAACAATGAATTGGCAAAATTTATTGAAGACTTGGGTTATGATGCCATCATTTGTGAAGGCGTAGATAGGCTATTGAATGGTCGTTCACCCAACTTTATATATAAAGCACCCAATGCACATAAAATAAAATCGTTACTCAAAAATTATAAATTAAGCGATGACATTGCCTTCCGTTTTTCGGATCAAAATTGGAGTGAATTTCCATTGAGCGCCGAAACTTATGCCACTTGGGTGCATTCTGTTGCTGGAATGGGTGAAACCATCAATTTGTTTATGGATTATGAAACTTTTGGTGAGCACCAATGGGAGCACAGCGGTATTTTTGAATTCCTGCGCTACATGCCAACTTATGTTTTGGCCCACAAAGATTTTTCTTTTAAAACGGTTTCAGAAACAGCCGCAGCCTATCCTGTGCGCGATGTGTACGATGCCCACCATTTAACCTCGTGGGCAGATACCGAGAGGGATTTGTCGGCTTGGTTAGGAAATCCTATGCAAGATGAAGCTATTGCCAAAATATACCAATTAGAGCAGCAGGTTTATGCAAGTGGAGATGTTACTTTCATTGATTCTTGGAAGAAAATGCTCACCAGCGATCATTTTTATTATATGTGCACCAAGTATTGGGCAGATGGCGATGTACACAAGTATTTTAGTCCTTACGATTCTCCTTATGATGCCTATATTTATTTCATGAATGCTATGAGTGATTTATCTATTCAGCTAAAAAGCATTGAAAAGCCATTGAACAAGGGCGTTGGAAAAGAAACTGCTCCTAAAAAAACAGTTGTTAAAGCCGTTCCAGCCAAAAAGGTGGCGGGTAAAAAAGCGGTGGCAAAGTCTAAATAAATGCCTATTTATTAGTTAAAATTTGGGTCGAACCAAATCATTGCTATTTATTACTTTGATAAGTTAGGCCGTTTCTCTTAATTTGCAGCCTAATTTAGAATTAAATTATGCTGCAAATTAAAGTACCTACTGTTGGCGAATCAATAAGTGAAGTTACCATCTCAAGATGGAATAAGAAAACGGGCGATTATGTAGAAATGGATGAATTGCTTTGTGAGTTAGAAAGCGATAAGGCTACTTTTGAGTTAAATGCAGAAGCCGCAGGGTTGTTAACCACAAAATGCAATGAAGGTGATACCATAAAAATTGGTGATTTAGTAGCAGAAATTGATACAGAAGCAAAACGTCCTGAGGGGGCAAGCACTCCAGCACCCAAGGCAGAGGCCCCTAAAGTTGAAGCGCCAATTACAACCGCTCCAGCAAAAACAGAAACTTCAGCAACATACGCAACAGGTTCAGCCGGACCAGCAGCACAAAAAATATTAGCCGAAAAAGGTATTGATGCCAAACAAATTGTTGGTTCAGGCAAAGATGGTCGCATAACCAAAGCAGATGCCATGAAAGCTGAGCTTAAAGTTACGGCAAATGAAAGCAAAGAGCGTGTTGATAGAAGTGTAAAAATGACTTCTTTGCGCAAAACAGTTGCCAAGAGATTGGTTGCTGCCAAAAATGAAACAGCCATGCTAACTACTTTCAATGAAGTAGACATGAAGCCAATCATGGATTTGCGCAATCAGTATAAAAATAAATTCAAAGAAGTATACGGGGTGAACCTAGGCTTTATGAGCTTTTTTACCAAGGCTGTATGTGTTGCTTTACAAGAGTTTCCTGCAGTAAATGCTTACTTAAATGGCGAAGAAATTCTTTACCACGATTATTGTGATATCTCCATTGCAGTAAGTGCGCCAAAGGGTTTGGTTGTTCCTGTTATTAGAAATGCAGAAGCTTTAAGTTTAGCAGAAATTGAAGCTGAGGTAATGCGTTTGGCTGGCAAAGCCCGTGATAATAAATTGAGTTTAGAAGAAATGTCGGGTGGAACCTTTACCATCACAAATGGGGGAGTATTTGGATCAATGCTTAGTACACCAATTATTAATCCACCACAATCTGCTATTTTAGGTATGCACAATATTGTAGAGCGTGCGGTGGTTCAAAACGGACAAATTATTATTCGCCCAATCATGTATGTGGCCTTAAGTTACGATCACAGAATTATTGATGGACGTGAATCGGTAGGTTTCTTGGTAAAAGTAAAACAATGCCTAGAAAACCCAACGCTCCTGCTCACACAAGGCATGGATCCAGCGAAATTGCTCTTGGGAATTTAGGAAAGATTAAAGGCTGATTTAATTAGCGCCAATTACTTTTTCATAGGCTCTTCGGGCTGAACCGTTAAAATACACCTCGCCACAATAGGTATAGGCTAGTTTTTCCATTATTTTTAGCATAGGTATATTGTCGAAATTTGTATCCACTTTTATGCTGAAAACATTTTGTTTGCGGCACAAATCCTCAATCATTTTAAACAACTGAGTAGCTACTCCCTTGCCCTTAACTTTATTGGCGGTAGCAACACGATGGATTACCAAGTAGTTGCCATTGCTAAGCCATTTTCCAATGATGTTGGTATAGGCAGGCTCTATATCAAAAATAATCGCGGCATAGGCTATTACCTCATTATTAGCAATGAGCACATGGCCGTATCCATTTTTTATGTCATCTAAAACTACCTGTTCATTTGGATATCCATTTTGCCACTGAGCGCTACCATCTTGTTTTCTTTGTTCAATAGCCTCTTGTAAAATATCCCAAATAATTGGAAGTTCATTAAATAGTGCTTTTCTTAATATCATTCTATAAAAGGTAATATTTTTATTAAATGTAGTTAATATCAAATCATCATTTCTTACGCATGCAATGAATATTGAGGATTGACACGATTTTAATTTTTAATAATTTTTAATACAATAAGTTTTTTTATCATTGTAATAACAAGACAAAGATATGATATTAGGTAAAAGGATTAAAGCAATTAGGTTATCAAAGAAATTAACCCAAATGGATGTTGCAGAAATAATGGGTGTTTCACAACCTACCTACAGTGAATATGAAAAAAAGGCGGTTAATTGCGCGTTTTATACACTCCAGAAAATTGCCAAAGCACTTAATGTACCTGTTTCCTTTTTAGTAGATATTGAAAATGAGTTTGATCCTAAGAGTCAGAAAAACGATTAGGATTTTTTTGTTATTTAAAAATCACCTTGTTAATTTGATTGTTATTTTTCGAATTAATTTAAAAAGTAAAACCTCTAAGTATATTTTGGGTGGGGTAATTTCCGTTTAATAGCATTCACATTTCGCGGATTTTTTCTGCTGCTAATCAGTAAAATTGGTCTGTTGCTAAATTCTGCTGAAGTACATTAATTTATAGTATATATACTATATAGGCTATATACTGTTGTTAAATTTAAATTAAAGTTGTTATTCGCATCTGTAAATTTAAATATTATGAGCGAAAGTTACTTAAATAATTTCAATTTAAAAGGATTTGGAAAATTTATTCTAATACTTTTAACATTAGTTTTTTTATCCGAAAAAGGGCTAAAGGGACAAATTTTACTTCAAAACAATTTTGATACCACAGCCGCTCCGCTAGGCACGGGTTGGGTAAATCAAGTTGAAGCTGGCACCATGCCTTGGGCGCGGACTACTACAGCAAGTTTTTCAGCACCCTACACAGGTGGACCCTATGCAGGTTCGGGCATGTGTTTCTATGATTCTTGGAACCAAATTAATCCAGGAGTGAGTTGGTTAATTTCGCCTGCCATTGCAACCTCAGCTATTACTCCAGGTAATGGAGTGATTGTTAGTTTTTGGGCGTTGAGGCATTCAGCTTACACCATTACAACTGAAATGAGAATGTCGGTTTGGGCAGGTAATAGTAATAACAGAAATGCAGCCACTCCTTTAGATAGTGTTTATGCGCACAATACAAGGTATCCTGTTACTGCAGTAAATGGAGCCTGGGTTCAATATACTTATGTTATTCCTCCATCTCTTTTGGTAGGTCCTAACTTATTTTTATTCTTTAGAGCGAATACAGATTACTTCAATAACTTTTTTATGGATGAAATTGCCATTGCTGGTGTTGCTCCAATGGTATATTCACAAACAATAGTTACTCAACCAATAACTAGTGGATTGGGTGTTGGAAGTACAAACAATGCCATGATATTAGGTAAGGTTGTAACAAATGGCTTAATCAACCCACTTGGTGTTTCCTCTATCACGTTCAATACATTGGGTTCAACCAATGCAGCTGATATAGCAAATGCAAAATGTTTCTTTACTGGAACCTCTCCAAATTTTTCTACTGCACAGCCATTTGGTTCAACAATAACTAGTCCTTCAGGAAGTATGGTGTTCTCTGGAAATACCACTTTAATGAGTACTATTAACCCTGCTGATACCAATTATTTTTGGTTAACATACGACATCACTACAACTGCACCTGCTTCAAATATTGTAAATGGTGCCATGACTTCACTCACAGTAGATGGTATTAATAGAATTCCTTCACCTATCACAAATCCTGGTTCTGGTAGACAAATTTTGCCACCTCTAAGTAGTGGTAATTATAATATTGGAACCTCAGGACTTGCAGATTTTCCAACTATAAATAGTGCAGTGATAGCATTAAACTCAAGAGGTATTTCTGGAAATGTTAACTTTTCTTTAATAGACAATGAATATTCAGCAAGTACTGGCGAAACTTTCCCAATAACATTTACTCCTTATTCAGGTATGCAGGCAAACAGAAGAATTACTTTTAGACCAGCAACTGGTATAAACCCAATAATTTCTGATAGCAATAACTTGGCTGTATTTATTTTGAATGGTGCTAAATATATTAGTTTAATTGGAACCAATTTAGCCAATTCTACTAATAGAGATATGGTTATTCAAAACAGGTCGTTAAGTGCCGCATCAAATGTTATTATTTTAAGAAATGAGGCAATTGGAAATAATATTTCTAATATCAATTTCAGGTCGGGTAACAATAGTAACCTTCAAGGAAATGCGCCGGGTATGGTATATGTAGGAGGAACTACCAATGTTTTAGGAATAGGAAATGATAGTAACAGTATTAGTCACAATACCTTTTCTCCTGTTTACAATAGTGGAGTTGGCTCGCGCTTTGGTAAAGGAATTGTGGTAGCAGGCCAAAGTGCAGTGTTACAAAATGACAACATTACTATCGACTCAAATTATTTTTATGGATACAACCATGCAGCTATTTATGTTTCTGAGTTTAACTCTGGTAATGGTGCTAATTTTAATATAAGAGGAAATAGTATTTATGATACTGTGGCAACAGTTACCATCAGTACTAATAATTTATATGGAATTTGGTTCAATCCAAATAATGTAAATTCTGTTAACAATACTATCAATGGAAACTTCTTAGGAGGAACTGCTCCTTTTAATGGAGGAACCGCACCCGGTTTGCCAAAACAAACGATGGTTCATTCTGGTTTTTGGTTTTATTATGGTATTTTTTCTAATGCGAGTGTAACAGGTTTAACATCAATTAGCAATAATACCATCAGAAACATGCAGTTTGGTGTTGGTTCTGCTGGTTATTTCCAAGGAATTTATTCTGGCAGTGGAATGTTAAACATAATGAACAACACAATTGGGCATCCAAATGATACCAACAATATGATATTCAACGGTGGTGGAGGTAATAATTGTACAGGTTTTTCTGGTATTTATTCTTTCTCAACTGGAATTTCAAACATCAAAAACAATGTTGTTTCAAGTTTTACCACAACACAATTGAGTTCAAATACTGTTTTCGGAATTTATTCTGCAGGCAATAACTCAGCGAATATCAATATTGATAGCAACACAGTTTCTAGAATGAATATTAGAACCACCAATATCAATACCACTACTTGTGCTGCATTTATTGGTTTGTTTTCTGGAAACAGTTCGCCAAACGTTCAAATTAGAGGAAATGTAATTGGTGGGCCTAATGCAGCAGACTCCATTAGCTTAATTAACCCAACTGCTACTGGAACTAAAGCTATGGGTATGTATATTACTGGAGGTATCAACAATGTTATTAATAATAGGGTTCAAAACTTTTATACCAATAGTAACTCAACCTCAGGTTTAACCTCTGCTGCATTGGGTGGAATTTATTTGCAATCTTTAACCAATGGTCAGGTTATGAATAACAATATTGTAAGTGATTTTAGAAATTATGGATTACAAGGAATATCTGTATACGGATTGGCATCTGTAAGTGGTGCTGCAACTGTAAACAATAATACCGTTCGAGATTTTTTCATTACATCTAATACGGCAAATACTTTAACCAATGCTAGTATCAATGGTATTGTTTTGAGCACAAGTAATATTCACACTGTAAGTAATAATACGATTACTAACTTAAATAATTTGCCAACTGCTACAGTTGCAGGTACTCAAATTAATGGAATTTTTGCACAAGTTTTAAATCAAGCAACTATTTCAAACAACAATATCAATAGGTTAACCTTTAATGGTCCCGGTGCAGGTTCAATATTTGGCATTAATTCATCAACTAGCTCGGCAAATCAAGTAATTAATCAAAATACTATTTCTCATTTAGTTTCTGCAGATATAAGTAACAATAGCCAAACCTTAGTTGGTATTTTGTTTCAAGCATCCAATGCTATTGCTGGAAATGTATCAAGCTTAAATAGAAATAATATCCATAGCTTTGGTAGCGCATTCCCAACTGGCTTTTCACCAACAGGTTCTATCCAATATGGTTTACAAGTTCAAAGTGGTACTGCCACTATTTCAAACAACCTTGTTAGAATTGGTAGAGACACTTTGGGTGCTCAAATTCAAAAAGCTGGAACATATAGAGGTATATTAATTCAAAGTGCAAGTGGGCAGTTAAGAATTTACTACAATAATGTGTTGGTAGATGTTAACCCAAGTTATGGTGCTGTTAATACTGCTGCATTAGAAATGACTGCAACACCATCGGCAGCTGCTTTTGCCTTCAATGATGTAAGGAATAATATCTTAGTAAATAATTCAACCAATACAGGTACCGCAACAAGTAACCACTACAACATTATTTACCCTACATCTTTATTCCAATTATTAAATGGGGTAAATGTTTATACCATTAAATCTGATTTTAACTTATACTTTAACGCTTTGAGTGGTAATTCATTTGTGGGCAGATTCAATGCCACAGATTTTACAGATATTAACTCATTAAGAAGAGCTGGTACAGTTGCTAACTTGTTCTTACAAGAAAGCTCATCAGGTTATATCAATCCAAATTTTGTTGATGGAACTGGAGCTGCCTCAAGTGTAGATTTAAGATTACAAACAACCAATCCTGCTGAAAGCATGGGTGATACCACAATTTCAGCTTTTGTTTTAGATGATATCAATGGAACTGTTAGAAGCGGAAGACCAGATATTGGTGCTCATTCAGGCACATTTACCTTGACAACGGATGTTATCAACCCTGCAATTTATTTTACTAATTTAAGCAACGCTGGTTCTACAGCTAACAGAACATTCCAAGCAACTATCTATGATGCTGGTAATATAGCCTCGGCAGCTGACGCTCCAAGAGTATATTTCAGAAAGAACCAAGGAACATGGAGTTCTAGTGCTGGCGTTTTGGCTTCTGGCTCAGCTTCAAATGGTGTATATAATTTTACCATTGATCATGCTGCCTTAGGCGGTATTACATTAGGTGATTCTGTTTATTATTATGTAATCGCACAAGATGTTGCCGCTGGAAATATTAATTCAAGGGCGCCATACCCAACAGCAACTAATGTAAATAGTGTTACTGGCTCGCCGCTAGTGCCAGCTTCCTATATTTATAACGATCCAATTGCAACAACTGTATATGTTGGAACTGGAATTGGTTCTCCTTCATATCCAACCTTAACTGGTGCTGGAGGTTTATTTGCAGCTATCAATGGTAGTACTTTAACTGCCAATACAACGGTATTAGTTCAAGGTAGTACTGTTGAAACGGGTGCAGTTCAATTAAACAAATGGTTGGAAAGTGGAGCTGGTAATTATACTTTAACTATCAGACCAGCCTCTGGCGCGGGACAAGTTGCTTTATCAGGAACAACTACTAGCACCTTAGGTTTAATAAGATTAGTTGGTACAGATCGTGTTAATATTTTAGGATGGGCACCAGGTGCTAATCCATTAGATACAAACTTAATCATCAGATGTACTTCTGCTGGAACTCCTGCTTTGGCATTTATTGATGGAGGTTCAAATGACACCATTTCAGGTGTAATTTTTGCAAGTAGAAATACCAATACTGCTGGTGCAAATGCAGGAACCATTAACTTAAGTCCGACTACCACCACGAGAGGCTTGAGCAACTTATCTTTTATCAATAACTTCTTAATTATGGATTTAACGGGTACCACCTTCCCAGCAGTGGGAATTTATGGTCAGGGTACTACTCCTAGATTAAATACCAATATTGCTATTACAGGTAATCATTTTATTAACTTCACCTCAAATGGTATTCAGTTAACCACTGGTTCTGGAAATAATAATTTAATTACAGGTAATCATTTCTATTTTAATTATGCTCCTATCTTCACTTCTACAGCTACCTTAAATCCAATTTTAATTAATGCGGGTTCAACTACAAATGACAATACCATTGCCAACAATTGGATTGGCGGATCTGCTCCTTTTGCTTCAGGTGCGATATGGACAATGAGTGGTTCATTATCGTTCACAGCTATCAACTTAAATACAGGATTAACTAAAGGTACAACTGTCAATAGAAATGTGATACAAAACATTAGATTCAGTAGCACTACTAACACACTACAAGCAACTGGAATATTGGTTCAAGGTACTGCCTCTATTTATAATGTTACCAATAATAGAATTGGAAGTTTAATACAAGCTGATGGAATTTCATCAACCGCAAATCAAAGGTTTATGGGAATTCAATCATTCGCAACAGGTAATGTAATCATTACTGGAGATACCATTTCAAACATTTATGTATTGAACACAGGAACTATTGCTGGTATTTTTGGAATTAGTGTTGGTTCTGGTTTCTCAAACATTACCAATATTTCTAACAATTTTATCAATGCATTGGTTACAACTTCGTTTAATGCAGGTACACAAACAACAGTTGCATTAGCCGGAATAGTTTTAACATCAGGTAGTTTAAGCCAAACCATTTCAAATAATACTATAAGAACTTTAATTAATCAGTCTGCAGCTTCGCATGGTATGTATGGAATTGTTGTTAGCGGAGGTTCAAACCTAATTAACAACAATTTGGTTTATGGATTAAACTCAAGATCTAATAATTCCTTAACAGTTACCCAAATGCCATTATGTGGAATTCAATGTTTTGCTAGTGTAACTGGTGCTCAAACTATAACTAATAATACCGTAGATAGTGTTTGGATGTGGACTGCTACAACTACAACAAGTCAAACTTCTGGTATAAGTGTAATCAATACTTTTGGCCAGCTAACTGTAACAGATAATATAGTAAGAAACATTAATTCAAATACATCTTCTACTCTTCCCTTAAATTCTGCTGGTTTAACTGGAATTAATATTAATTGTTTTAGTGCTATAAATAACAATATAGCAAGAAATACTGTCAGCATTATTCAACATAATAATACCAGTTCTGCTACCCATGTAATGGGAATGGTAATTAGTACAAGTGCGAATTTGGTTGGAAATAACTCAAGTATTACTAGAAACTTCATCCACAGTATCAGAAGTGTATCTACTGGAAGTCCAATTTTAACAGGTTTAACAAATGTTAATGGTTTTGCAACATACGCTAACAATATGGTCAGGATGGGTATTGATTCAAATGCAACACTATTTACCAATGCCAATACCCAAAGAGGTATATGGCACCAAACAACTACTCAAAGTAATTATTTCCACAATACTGTTTTGGTAAATGGTAATCCTGGAGTGGGTGCACTGAATACTTCTGCATTCGAAACTTCAGTTCAAATTTCATTGGGTCAAACATTGAATTTAAGAAACAATATCCTTGTAAATTCTACTAGCAATGGTGGAACAGCAACAGGCTTCAACTTTGGTGTTCGTTTCCAAGATTCATTAAGAATTAACAGTGATAACAATATTATCTTTACTCCCGGAATCAATGGTTTTGCTGGTGGAATTATTTTTACCAACTCGCGCTATGGTTTATTAGGAGGTGACTCTAGTAGCTGGAAATCTAGGGTTAGGTTAGACTTAACTTCTGCTTCTGTTGATCCTAATTTTGTAGCTAATTCATTAGGAACTGCAGATGTTGCTTCACTTGCATTAAATTCAAGTAATCCTGCAGAAAAGAGTGGTGACGCAAGCGTTACTTCAGTAACAGAAGATTTCTTTGGAAATTTGAGAGCAAGCAATTCACCTTCAGATGTGGGAGCACATTCAGGTAATTTCTCTCAATCACCTGATGCATTCCCTCCAACTATCATGTTTACTCCATTTACCAATGCAGGTTCTGTTTCTGGAACAAGAACATTAACTGGAGTGGTATTTACAGATAACAATGGTATTGTTAACTCAGGTATAAACAGACCTAGAATCTATTATACAAGAGACAGAGCAACATGGTATAGCAGTGGCGCAATCAATATGAGTGGCTCTGCTACCAATGCTACTGCTGATTTTGTAATTGATTACTTGCAATTCGTGCCTGCATTGAGCATCAATGACAGCGTTATGTACTTTATAGTAGCTCAAGATAATGCTGGTAATGTTCAATCATCTGCTCCTTTAGCAGTAGGTACAAGTGTAAATAGCATTTCTCAATATCCTTTGGTATTGAACCAATATAAATTCTTGCCAGTTATTCCTGCTAATACCGTTTTAAGTGTGGGTGTTGGACAAACATATACCTCACTTACTGGAACTGGTGGTTTATTTGATTTCTTAAACTCTAGAACTTTAGGTGGTAATATTTCTGCTGAGATTACTTCGAACTTAACTGAACCTGGAACTGTTCAATTGAATCAATTAGCAGAAGATGGTGTTGGAGCTGGAACTTTTTCAGTTACAATTAGACCAAATGCTGGAACAGTTACTCCTCGCATCGTTGAAGGTTCTGGTGCGAGAATCATCGCATTGAATGGTTCAAACAGAATTAAAATTACTGGTGTGCCAACTGGCGGAGCTAATACACAACGTATGTTGTTGATTAGAAATACCAATAATGCTGGTGTAAATATTATTGTTAATAGTGCAACTGGTGTCTTGATTAATAATACCATTATTGAAAACGGAAATACTTCTGCTGCAAATGCTGGTATTGAGTTTAGAGTTGGAGCAGGAACATTGGCAACCGTACCATGTACTTTTGATACTTTAAATAACAATATCATTACCAACAATACTACTGCAATATTGCCTGCAGGTATTCCGCAAAATGGTATTTATTTATTAGGAAATGCCAATGTTTACCACAACAATATAGTTGTATCAAACAATGAAGTTTCTAATTTCTTGTTAAATGGATATGTTATGGCAGGTAACGGTGGAGATGGTTTAAGAGTTACTACAAACCATTTTTATTATAACTTGCCAATATATACCAATGTAAGTGGTAATCAATTTGCTATCAATATGGTGCCAGGGTCATTCTCAAGTGGAAATGTGATCTCTGGTAACTTTATAGGTGGATCTGCCGCCAATGCTTCGGGAAATGCTTGGACAGTTAATCAAACTGTTGGATTCAGTGGCATTGTTACAAGTGTTGGAAACGCTGCAAATACCTTGATTCAGAATAACACCATTCAGAATATTAATTTTACCAATCAAACTGGTTTCAATCAGTTTATTGCAATTAGATGTCAGGCAGGTAATACTGTTGTTGGTGGGTCATTGGCCTTAGGAAATCAAATTGGCCACCCAACCATTACAAATAGTATCATTTTCAGACAACAAACATTGCATACAGGTATTTTATATTTTGGAACCAATAATATCTCTATTATTGGAAATAGGATTCAGGGTATATTCATAGATGCGCCTGCTTTGTCGGCTCAGATTTATGGAATTGATGTTCAACAAGGTACTTTGCTCGGTTTAAATAATAATTTAATTGGTAGTACTACAGTTGCTGGAAGTATCACCAATAACTCAAATTCACAAACTTATGGTATCATAGCTAGGGTTAGTGCTTTAGCTTCTCCAACCTTTACCGTAGATGGCAATACTGTAGCAAATTTATTTGCAAGTGGCACGCAACCTACTGTATTAACTTATGGAATTTTCTTGAACACAACCGTAGGTGGTAATCCAACAGTAACAAATAATATTATCTCTAATTTATCTACCAATAGTACCAACTTAACTACTGCAGGTGGTGCAGCCGTTGGATTACTTTGTAATACAGCTGCTGGTTCAGTTCCTTTGTTTAGAAACAATACCATTAGTGCAATTAGAGGTTTGAATAATGGTACTGCTCCAGTTATGGTTTCTGGTTTAGCTTTGTCTTCAGGCCAAAATGCTAACATGAGTGGAAACAGAATTTTTGATATCACTAATGCTTCAACCAGCACAAGTACTATTTCACCAGTACCTGTTGTTAATGGAATTCAAATTATTGGTGGTAGCGTAAATAATACTGTAGTAAACAATCAAATTACACTAGGAACTGGGCAAACTACAAATACCCAATTCAATGGAATTATTGTTTTCACTTCTAACAGTGGAATTACCATGAACTTGTTTAATAACTCAATTTTGGTTGAGGGTACCTCTGGCGCTGGTGCTCAAAATAGTTACGCATTTGTAAGAGGTAACAACACCGGTTTAGAACAAGCTACTTGGTTGAATTTACGTAACAACATTTTTGCAAATAGAAGAACTGGTGGTACTGGATCACATTATGCAATAGCAAACCAAACTGTTTCACCTACCAATAATTTCTGGAATGTAAGCTCAAGTGCTTATAACCTATTGGTATCTTCTAATTTAGCTACTATTGGCCAGTGGGGATTAGCTAATAATACCATTGCACAATGGAGAACCAATGCTACTTCTGATGAATTGAGTTATGCTGTTCAATCTGGAACAGGTGCTGGTCAGTTAAACCTTACTAATTTATTTACCAATCCTGCAACTGGTAACTTAGCACTTCAAGCCAACAACGCAGAAACATGGTATGTTTTTGGAAAAGGTATTGCTGGTTCAGCTATAAACAATTTAAATTCTGATTTTGACAATGCTGCTAGAGGAACAGTGTTAGGTTATGGATTAACTTTAGGTTCAAGCCAACAAAATGCAGCTCCAACTGCGTTGCCACCTGCTGCAACTGCTAGTGCTTCTCCTGCTGCAAGTACAACAACTACTTATCAATTTGCTAACCGCAATGTGGCAAGTATTACATGGGGTGCTAGTGCGCCAACTGCCGCATCAGTATTGTTCTATTCAGGTGTAAATACAATTGGTACCGCACCTGCTGGTAATAATTTGAACCAATATTTACGTGTTGATGTAAGTGGTGGTACTGCACCTTATAATTATAGTCCAACAATAAACTATGATCCTGCATTGTTGGCTAATGTAACTTCAGTGAATAACTTAAAAGTTTCTAATAATACTGGTGGTACTTTGGTATTGCCTACTTATACAACTCAAGTTACAAATTCTGTTAACTCTAGTTTAAGAACTGTTTCTACATCAGGATTAACTTCTGCAACTGGTGTATCTGCCTTATTCTTAACTGCAACTGAAAATGCTGCACCACCAACAATTTTATCATTTACACCTAATGCAAGAGAAGTTGGAGGAGCAGTTAGTATCAGAGGAAGTTTGTTTACTGGTGCAACTGCATTGAGTTTCAATGGAACTGCTCAACCAGTATTCACTGTAGTAAATGATACATTGATTACCACAACTGTTCCTGTTGGCGCAACTACTGGTACCGTTTCATTAACTACTCCATTTGGTAACTCAACAAGTACTGCTATTTTCACAGTTATTCCTGTTTCAACCATCACTGCTTTAAGTGCAACCATTGGAACCAGAGGTTCTGCTGTAACTATTACTGGTACTGGATTTACTTGGGCTACTCAAGTTCAATTTAATGGAGTTGCTGCTGCGTTAACTATAGTAAATAATACTACTATTACAACCACTGTTCCATTGACTGCTACTACTGGATTTGTATCAGTTACTAACCCAGCTGGTACCGCAACAAGCGGAAGTACATACACAGTGGTGTTGGCTCCAACTATTACTTCGTTTACGCCAACTTCTGGACCTGCAGCTACCTCTGTATTAATTACGGGTACTAATTTCCAATTTGTAACCAATGTAGAATTCAATGGATTGGATGCAGTTTATTCTGTGTTAACTCCAACAACTATCTCTGCATTTGTGCCAAATGGTGCCACTACAGGTTTAATTTCCGTAACAAATGGTTCGGGTACTGGCTCTAGTGCAACAAACTTTACTGTTGTTCAATTGCCTACCATCACTGGTTTCTCTCCTTCATCTGGTGGTACTGGAACGCTAGTTTCTATAACTGGAACAAACTTTACAGGAGCTACTGCAGTAAGATTCAACACAACCAATTCAATATCATTCACTGTTGTAAATGCAGGATTAATAACTGCTACTGTTCCAGTAGGCGCTACAACAGGTATCATTAGAGTTACTACTCCTGCTGGTGCTGATAGTACTTCAACTAACTTTACAGTAATTGGAGATTTAATTGTAAGCACCGTACAAACTGTTTCTGGTACATATAACAATGTAACAGTAACTAGCACAGGTAATGCAACCCTAGGTGGTGTTCTTACTTCATTGGGAACTGTGACTATTCAAACAGGTGGTCAAATTAACTTTGGTGTTGATTCAATTACTGGACCAGCAAACTTTATTGCTCAAACTCGTAGTAGACTTGTTATTGGTTCAGGAAATGGAATTTCTTCAACTGGTGGTTTTGTAGGAAACGTGCAAGTTGGTGGAACAAGAACCTTTAATAGTGGTGCATTATATACCTACAATGGAACGTCTGCTCAGCTTACAGGAACTGGATTGCCAAGCAATGTTGATACACTTATTATCAATAATTTCAGTGGCGTATCATTGTCTCAGACAACTACAGTAAATAACAGATTAACTTTAGGAAATGGTAACCTAGTTATAGGTAACAGTAACCTAACAGTTAATGGAACAATTACTGGTGCAGGTGCTGCAGGCTATGTTGTTACCAATAATACAACTTCTGCTACAGGTACTTTAATTAGACCAGTTGCAAACAATGCCACTGCGGTTGCATTCCCTGTTGGTACTGCACTTTCTTATATACCTGCTGAAATAACATTAACAGCTGCATCAACTTCTGACGCATTTAGTGTAAGGGTTTTTAATAATGTATTAGCGAATGGAACATCTGGTTCAGCATTTATCAATAATGTTGTAAACAGAACTTGGATGATTACAGAACAAGTTGCTGGTGGATCAAATGCCACTGTAAGTTTAACTTGGGATGATTCATTAGGTGCTGCTGGATTTAACAGATTCCAATGCGGAGTTGCTCGTTATAACGGATTAACTTGGATTGCACCTCCGGCTTATGGAGCTGCCACTGGTACCAATCCTTATTCAAGAAGTTTGGCTGGAATTACCTCGTTTGTTGGTCCTTTCTCAGTTGGAGACAACTCTGGAACATTGCCAGTTGAATTGCTTGATTTCACAGCTATCGCTAATGGAAAAGATGCAATTTTAGCTTGGACAACTGTTTCCGAAATCAACAACAGTCATTTTGAAGTTGAACGCTCTTTTGATGGTAGCAACTTTGAATATGCTGGAGAAGTAAAAGGTGCTGGAAATAGCAGTGCAATGAATAAATATAAATTCATTGATGCGGGTATTGCCAATAATGCGAAACTCGTTTACTACAGATTAAAGCAAGTTGATTTTGATGGAGCCTCTAACTATCATGGATTCGAAAAAGTTGATTTCGAAAAAGATGAAACTATTGATTTAACTGTTACAGCATATCCTAATCCATTTAGTGATCAGTTTAATATTAAAATAAATGGAGCAAGTGGTGAAAAAACTCAAATTAACATACTTGATGTAAATGGTAAATTAGTTAAGCAATTCGAAAATAATTTAGATTCAGATAAGGCACTTGTTAGTTTGGAATCTATGGATAATTTGCAAGACGGAATATACTTTGTACAAGTTAATGTGAGAGACAATTCACATATGCTAAAAATGATTAAAGTAACAAAATAAGAATAGAGATAAAAAAAATGACCATTTGATTTCAAATGGTCATTTTTTTTTATAGCAGTTGCTAGATTGCAAAAGTTTTTGTTTGTTAAATAAGGTTTAATAACTTTACCTGTAAAGCTGTTAACACTTCAATAATGATAATTCTTGATTGCCAAACCTGTAATAGCATTAATGCCAGAAATAAACTCATGCATTGTTTGTTGCCCTTCGTGTCTTAAAATTGCAGATAAATTAAAGCTACGGCAGCAACTGTCATTATAATTAATGCTGCAAAGCCGAGGATATTTGTGATTATTCCATTCACGTTTTCTCCCATTATTTTTTTGTTATTTGAAATGTGTAAGATCATGGCAATTAAAACAGGAGCGGTTAACCCATACAGAATGGCGGTGTAAATCAATGATTGAATTGGCGTTATGCCTATATAATTTAATGATAAGCCAAGTATCAAAGAAATAGCAATAATGCCATAAAAGGCTTTGGCTTCATGAAATTTTTTATCAAGGCCTTGTTCCCAACCAAAAGTTTCAGTTATGATATATGATATGGATCCACTCAAAACAGGAATAGCAATAAGTCCTGTTCCAATTATTCCAATTGCAAAAAGAAGATAAGCGAGGTTTCCAGCTAATGGTTTTAGTGCCATTGCAGCTTGCTCAACGGTATCAATTTGATGAATTCCACCTTTAAATAAAACACTGCCTGTGGTAAGTATTATAAAATACATAACAAAACCAGAAACGGTCATTCCGAAATCTACATCTTTAGAAATTTCGTGAATTATTTTTTTATTTACAATTATGTGCTTTCGCTTTTTCTTCATTTCTTCAACCTCTATTGAGGCTTGCCAAAAGAAAAGATAAGGCGAAATAGTGGTGCCTAGTATGCCTACTATTATGGCTATGAAATCTTTGTTAAAATTTAAAGTGGGAATAAATGTTGCTTCCAAAATTTGTTTAAAATCTTGTTTATACAAAAACGGAACAATAAAATAAACCAACATTACAATACACAAATACTTTAACACAGATGCTATTTTTTGATAAGGCAAGTAAATAATTAATCCTAAAAGTACTATTGTAAAAAACACACTAAAATAATTAGGGTCAATGGATGGAAATAGTAGATTTCCAACAGCTCCCATTCCAGCAATATCAGCACCAATATTCATAATAATAGCTGGGAAACTAAACAACAACATCAGGTATAAAATAGGTCTTGGATAGTGTTTTTTAAGCGTTCCTGTTAAACCTTGTGAAGTTACCAAACCAATTCTTGCACACATCTGTTGAATTGAAGCCATTAAAGGAAAAGCAATAATTGCAGTCCATAGTGTAGTAAGTCCAAATGCAGCGCCTGCTTGGGAATAAGTTGCAATACCAGATGGGTCATCATCACTAGCACCTGTCACTAAACCTGGCCCCAGCTTTTTCCAATTGCTAAAAATTCTAGATGAAAATGCTTTCTTTTTTATCATTTTTTTTAGTTGATATTAGTTAGCCTAAAAATCAAAGAAAAAGTAATTAAGAATTAAGTGGAGATATTTTTTCTAATTATAAGTTCATAAAAGATATCTAGGTGTTAGAAAGTAAAACAAACATACTTGCTTGCGCAGCTTACACAGGGAGATTTGAATTCTGAACCAACTTTCTTAAGTAGAGGTATTTATTCCGGGTATAGCTATAGTGTGCCTTGGCAATTTTGAGTCCTTCTTCTCCATCCAAAAAGCCAAGTTGGAGAATGTATTCCCTAATAAATCTGAAAGTAGCACTGGAATACGCTTTGAAGATGTTGGCAGATTTGCCTTTTGCGGACATCTTACTGGCAAATAAATGGGCATATCTTTCCATTTTTTCCAGGTAAAAGGCGTCAGATTGGGTTGTAAAATGGTAGAGGTGTTCGTTCAAATTTTCTCTTGGAGTTTGCTTGTTCCAACTTAATCCTTCATGCACATCGTCTGTTTCGGTCCAGCTTAAAATGCGTTTATCAAAAAGCCTATAATGCCAGTCGGGGTTCCACGCACCATGTTTAATAGGTTTATTGCCATAATGGTTGATTAAATTTACTTTATACAAAGGCTTTAAGTCTCCATTTTTGAATAAGGAGGAAAGTTCTTTGCACAATTCAGGCGAAAAGGCCTCATCTGCATCTATGCTAAAAATATAGTTATTTTTTGCCAAGGCGTTTCCCACATTTTTTTGTTTAGAATAGCCCTCCCAATTGTGGTGTAATACCTGAGCTCCTAATGTTTTAGCTATTTCAATGGTTTTATCTGTGCTACCACTATCTACCACAATGATGTCATTACAAATGGGCATAACAGAACGAATTGACCTTTCTATATTAGCCTCCTCATTTCTTGTAATAATAACAACCGACAATGGCAATATTCCCATACTGCAAGTTTAGGGCAATTGAGCTGATTTAAGAAATGGCTTAATAATTAGGATAAACTTTTTCATTTCACCCCTTTCAACTTACCTTTGCCCAAATATTAAAAATACCATGAAATACGATGTTACAATTATAGGCTCTGGTCCTGGTGGTTATGTGGCAGCAATTAGGTGTGCACAATTAGGTTTTAAAACAGCTTTAATAGAAAAGTATAATACGCTTGGAGGTACTTGCTTAAACGTGGGTTGTATTCCATCTAAAGCATTACTTGATAGCTCTGAGCATTACCACAATGCTACCCATACTTTTAAAACCCATGGCATAGATATCAATGACATTCAGGTAAACCTAGCGCAAATGATTGAGCGCAAAAATGGCGTGGTTAAAATCACTTGCGATGGCATTGATTTTCTGATGAAGAAAAATAAGATTGATGTATACAAAGGAATGGGTTCATTCATTGATAAAAATAACATCAAAATTAGCGGCGAAACCGAGCAACAAATTGAAACCGATAAGGTAATTATTGCCACTGGTTCAAAGCCAGCAACTCTGCCAGGAATTGAAGTAGATAAGCAAAGAATAATTACCTCTACCGAAGCTTTAAATATGAAAGAAATCCCCAAGCATCTTGTTATTATTGGTGGTGGGGTTATTGGTTTAGAGTTAGGTTCTGTCTATGCACGTTTGGGTTCAAAGGTTTCTGTTATTGAATATACTGGTACCATTATTCCAACTATGGACGCTACATTGGGCAAAGAATTGCAAAGAAGCCTCCGCAAATTGGGCTTCGAGTTTTACTTTAACCACAAAGTTAAATCTGCCAAATCTAATGGCACCGAAGTGAGCATTGTTGCCGACAATGAAAAGGGGGAAGAAGTTAGTTTTACAGGTGATTATTGTTTGCTAAGTGTGGGTAGAAAAGCATATACTTTCGGTTTGAACCTAGAAGCTGCTGGCGTAAAAATGGATGATCGCGGACGAGTAGAAACTGACGCACATTTAGAAACCAATGTAAAAGGAATTTATGCGATTGGTGATGTAGTAAAAGGTGCGATGTTGGCGCACAAGGCGGAGGAAGAAGGCGTATTTGTTGCAGAGATTATGGCAGGACAAAAGCCGCATATCAATTATAACTTAATACCGGGAGTAGTTTATACTTGGCCAGAAGTGGCAGGAGTAGGAGCCACGGAAGAAGAATTGAAGAAAAACGGTGTGAAGTATAAAGTGGGTTCATTTCCAATGCGTGCCTTAGGCAGAGCCCGTGCCAGTATGGATATTGATGGCTTGGTAAAAATATTGGCCGATGAAGCCACAGATGAAGTTCTTGGCGTTCACATGATTGGTCCGCGTGTAGCTGATTTAATTGCCGAAGCTGTTGTTGCCATGGAATTCCGCGCCAGTGCAGAAGATATTGCCCGTATGAGTCATGCACACCCAACCTACGCAGAAGCTGTAAAAGAAGCTGCCTTGGCTGCTACAGGCAATAGAGCAATTCACGTTTAGTTCTTTGGTTCGATGGTTCGACAGGCTCACCATGACGAGACAGGCTCACCATGACGCTGCTCTCTTACGGGAGCCCGTCGAACGCATCATGTTAATCTTGTTTAAAAGGCCAACGTGAGCCCGTTGAGCCACTGCGTCATGGTGAGCTTGTCGAACCATCGAACCATAAACAAAAAAAGGGGCACCCAATGGGCGCCCCTTTTTTGTTTTGTTAATTGCTAATTAGCGAATAACATTCAATTTCTTAACTGCAGTTTTACCATCAACAGTTAATTCAACAAAGTATAAGCCATTGATAAGGTTATCGCAATTGATAACTCCATTTAAGCTATTTACGTTTTGAGTTAAAACTTCTCTTCCGTTCATATCAACGATGCGAACTGATCCGTTGCTGCTAGAGCCATTGAAAGTTACTTCAAAGCTATTTTTAGCAGGGTTAGGAAAAAGATTTAATCCTAATTCACTTACTTCATTTACTGCTAAAGCACCATCTGGCGCTGTAGAAGCAGACTGCCATACAGTTTTGTCATTGTCATCTTCTAAAAATACGATGGCAAATAAGTTACCAAATTCTTCTACTGAATGCTCGGTAGCCAAATTGATAATACTAGCTGCTTGTCCATCATTAGGCAAACGATAAGAGCCAGGGAAAGTGTATGTTTGGGTGTAAGGAACAGCAGTTCCAGCAGTAAAACTAACAGTGGTACCAGTTGCATTTGGTAACATTTTCTTCATTACGTTGAAAAATTCAGTTTCACCATTGTTTTTTACGTTTTTGGAAGTTCTGCTTTCAACTACAGCAATACGCAATTTAAGGTTTGAGTTTGTAAAAGATTGAACAGGAGTTACATTACCAGATACTGTTACCTTATTTCCAACTCGTACCAAGTTTGCAGTAATACCAGCTAGCGAAGGTACTGCTGCTTTAGCATCAAAAAAACCTGTGGTATAAGAGTTGGAATTTGCAGAGGTTGCTCCCCATTTGCTGCTACCATCTACTACTAACCAAGGAGCAAAAGATGCACCATAAAAGCTAAAACGTGTACCAACTTCTGAAGTATAATAAGGATCGCCTGTACCTGGGAAATTTGCTTGGTATTTAATGGTATTCCAAGAACCAACTTTTTGAGCCAAAATATTGTCTAGATTCACATTACCAGGGTTACATGGAGGGCAAGTTGAAGAGGTGAATATTTCATGTAATACTTTACGGGGAACTGTTGCGTTAACAATTACCAAGCTACCAGTAGCAGAGTTATTAGAAGTATCGCCATCAACACCAGCATTTGGGTCAGAAACCCAAACTTTAATTGGATAAGTACCAGGAGTACTATTTGTGTATGGTGCATTGTGAATAAAATCATAAGTTCCACCGCTATTGGCAACATTTAAGCCAGATAACTGCATGGTGACAGTTGGACCACCATTTACAGAGTAATACAATTTGAATGAACTCAAGTTGGTTGCACCATAACTTGTAATTTTACCTTTGATTTGAATATTCGTATTTTTTTGAGCGAAGCTTGGCAAGTCCAAGCTAGTCATCTGAATCTCATTTGCAGCTTGCGTTCCGTACATAAATTTGTAAACATCGCTTTTTGTTGCATCGTAAGAACCATTAGCACCACCAAAATTCAAAGAGGGAGTTCCAGTAATTTCTTTTACCACAGTTCCATCAGCATTTTTAGCACCTGCACTTGCACTAAATGTTCCAAAACCATAATTGTGAACGATATCAAAATCTCCACCTTCGTATAAACGAATAGCGTAATAGGTAACATTAGTTGCAGCAGTAGCACCTGCTTGAACCAAACGCCATTGGATCACACAAACTCTTTTCGGAGCTGTACCATAAGTCCAAGTTCTGATATCTGAAGGGAAAGTATTACCACTTTGTGTAATTGGTTCCAATTTAGTATCATCCCAAAATGCAAATATAGAGTTGGTAGGAGCAGTAGAAGCACTTAGCGCAGTATTAGCATTAACAGAAGCTGTTTGAGCTGCATCAAAAGTAATATAGCCACTTGTTGAAGCTTTAAATTGGGTAACAGCTGTTCCAAAAAAGTTCCAAGCAAAAGGAAGTGTTGTGGCTGCACTTAAATTGTTTGATGAGGGACCATTTGTAATTGTGGTAGCTCCTGTTTGGTTCATACTGTACTCAGCAGTTGTACCCATTAGTTTAAAATAATAGTAACCTTGGGCATAAGTACCACCACATAATGTTAACATTGCAATGGCGACTAATAGTAGTTGTTTTTTCATTGTTTAAATTTATTGATTTGTTATTTAATTGTTTATTTTGGAACTGCAAAGTGCATAAAAAATCGGATTTACCAAAGACTTTCCCATTTTTTATTTTCAATTGTGATAAGTGGCGAATTAAATTTGAATAAAAAATGCTATTTTCGATTAACAATTTAAAATCAAACGCCATGAAGTATTTCATCTTACTAGGATTTATCATCTTTGCCACAATCTTTAATGGTATGGCTCAAAAAAGAGGTGAGCATGATATTACAACTCCTTATTCAGATTTAAAAGATTTGAATGGGGAAATTACACATGTTAAAGAAGCACCCAAATTTGTAGGGAGGGTTCCTGGTGTGGTTGGAACCAATTATTCTGCTTCGGATATCAATAATCTTCCCACAAGAAACATCAATAAAATTGCTTGCTTAACTCTAGGGGTGCAAGCCAACGGCAACCGTGAACCAATAATAAAAGGAGTTGAAGGTGGCACTGCTTACTTTGTAGATGGCGTGCGCATCAGAAGCGGTAATTTGAGTCTAGCTGGATTTGGGTTTTAACCCTACTAATAGGTTAATCCATGTTCGACCGCCTTCGGGGTCGCATGTTTATAACTAGATTTTACCGCTATAAACATTTGACTCCAAAGGAGTCAGAAAAACCAACAATCTTTTTAACCTTAATAAAATACTATTATGTTAAACCAATGCTATGGCTCCAATGGGCAAAGCATACTTCATACTTAAAACTTCACACTTAAAACTTAATACTTACTTATTAATAAACTTCGGATTAATCAGGTTCTCCATAGAAAAAATCTCGTTCCATTTTTCTTGGTCGATGAGTTTCTTTTCTAGCACCACTATTTGATGAACACTCTTGCCTGTTTTTAATGCTTCGCCTGCAATATCAGAACATATTTCATAACCAAAAATTGGATTCAATTGCGTTACAATTCCAATGCTATTCATCACTAGTTGTGCGCAATGATCTGCATTTGCTGTTATGCCAATTACACATTTATCAATTAAGCTTATAATGGCATTACCCAAGTATTCAAAGGAAGTAAACATGGCAAATGCAATTACAGGTTCCATTACATTGAGTTGTAATTGTCCTGCCTCGGCGGCCATTGTTACTGTGAGGTCTTGACCAATTACATAATAACAACTTTGGTTCACCACTTCAGGAATTACAGGGTTAACTTTACCTGGCATAATTGAACTGCCTGGCTGACGAGGTGGGAGGTTTATTTCATTGAATCCTGTTCTTGGTCCGCTACTCAATAGGCGCAAATCATTGCAAATTTTTGAAACTTTAACCGCATTGCGTTTTAAGGTTCCCATGATTTGCACATAAGCTCCAGTATCTCCAGTTGCTTCAATTAAATCGGGTGCCAATTCTACTGGGATGCCGCTTTCTTTTTTGAGATACGCCACACATAAATCTGGATATTTTTCAGGTGCATTCACACGAGTGCCAATAGCTGTTGCACCCATATTTACTTCCAACACCAATTTTTGTGCTTCTTTCAATCTCAATATATCTTCGCCAATGGTGGTGGCGTAGGCATGAAATTCCTGACCCAAAGTCATTGGTACAGCATCTTGCAATTGGGTTCTACCCATTTTTAATACCTTTTCAAACTCCTTGCCTTTTGCCCTAAATGCATTTTCTAAATTGACCAGTATTTTAATATAATCAGTCATTTTCATATACAAGGCAATTCTAAAGGCAGTAGGGTAGGCATCGTTAGTAGATTGCGAGCAGTTTACATGGTTGTTGGGATGTAAGAATTCGTATTCACCCTTTTTATGCCCAAGGTATTCAAGGCCAATATTGGCAATTACTTCATTGGCGTTCATGTTACATGATGTACCTGCTCCACCTTGTATGAGGTCGCTCACAAATTGATCTTCATATTTACCAGCAATTAATTGATCGCATCCGTAACAAATGGCTTCAGTAATTTTTGCATGTATAACACCACAATCTTTATTGGCAAGAGCCGCTGCTTTTTTTACATAACCCAATGCCTTAATAAATCTTTTTTCTCTTGAAATTGGAATGCCTGTTATATTGAAGTTTTCTTTGGCCCTAAAAGTTTGAATGCCATAATATAAATGATCTGGTATATCTAACTCACCTAAAAAGTCATGCTCTTTTCTAGTATTGCTCATTGCTTGTTAATTTGGTTCAATGATAGGGAAAAAGGTTTCAGGTCGCAAGTCGCAAGTTTCAAGTCGCAGGTCTCAAGTCGTAGGTCTCAAGTTGCAGGTTTGCGGTGCATCTGAGGTGCCCCAACCTGAAGGTTGGGGTTTGTGGGTGAGACCAGCTCCACCCATCAGGTAGTTATCAAACCCCATCCTTTATGTTGGGGAGAGAGGAAGTGTAAGTATGGAGACTGCTAGATCCAAAACCTGCGACTTGTGACCTGCTAACGAGCACAGCCTATGCCTAACCGGAAATGAAACCTGCGACCCGCGACCTTTTCTTTACACCACAAGTAGGCTGCAACCTCTGAGGTCACTGTTGTCTAGTCTGCCTATGACTTCAAAGGTGCCATCAGCGTGTTTTTTGCCTAGGTCGGAGGTTTGGATAAAAGAACAACTATATTTGTTTGCCAAATCTATTACCCTAATTAAACCAACTCGTTCATTGGGTAATTGTGTAAATGGATCATTTGGGTCAACAATTTGTACTTGCATCCAAGTTGGGCAGCGGTATTTTCCATCAATGGTAGCGTAGGCCTGACTCATTAATTCGGTCATTCCATATTCACTAAAAATATTTTGGGTTTGAAAGGCGGTGGAAAGTTCTTGATATAATTCTATTTTGGTCATTTCTTTTTTTCTACCCTTCATGCCACCAGTTTCAATAACTTTTCCATGTTTGAGCGGAATTGGAAATTTTTCAGCAAAATCTAATAAGGCAAAGCTTACCCCAAAAATATAATAGGGTTTTTCTTTGCTCTCTAATTGAAGTATTCTATCGTGGAGGGTTTGGTGTTCATATAAAAAGAAACCATTCAATGGATGACCCGAAAGCTGCATTAAATGCTGAACCATATAAATAAGCGAAGAGCCTTCTCTTTCAAGATAGGATGGAAGGAGTCCTAAAAATGCGCAGTTTTTTATTGGGCCAAATTGCGATTCAAATGTTTCAACAAAGCTTTTTTTATAAAGTTCTAAGCTAAAAACATGGTGACTACTTTGTCCAATTCCACCAGTAGCTGAGCTAAAAAACACCTTCTCTGCATTTGGTTCAAACGATTTTACGGCTTGTTTTTTAAATATTTCAATGGGTAAAAAAGGGATATTTTGAGTGCTTTTAATGGCGGATGCATCCTTGATTCCCAAAAAATGGAAATAGGATTTGTAAGGTTGGTTGTGCTTGTATTGAAATTGAAAAACAGCAAGGCACATTTCATCGAAATTTGTTACCTTTGATTTAAATATGCTTTCATCGAAATGATTCATTCGACCAAATATAAAGGATTATTAATTTTCTTGCTAATGTTAACGGTAGCTGCCTGCAAAAAAAAGGAGATTTATTCATCTATACCGGCAATTGAATATAAAAGTGTTATCTTTTATTCTGCCAGTGATGGGAGTGATTCTTTAATGACCTTGATTTTTTCTTTTAAGGATGGTGATGGCAATATTGGTTTGGGTCAAGCAGATACTTTTCCACCTTTCCAAGCCACCAGAGATAAATACAACAATCCAACTAATCCTTACTATAATAATTTGCACATAGATTATTTAGAATCCTATGAAGGGTTTTTTGGGCAGGTTATCAAAGATTTGGATCCTGATGCTACTCCGCCTGTTTTTGATACTTTGCGATATTTATACAGGATTGAAAATATTACACCAGAAGGAAGACACAAAGCAATTAGGGGAGATATAGAAGTTAATATTTATCCTTCTCCCTATCCAGATGCGCAGGACACGGTTAAGTATAAGTTCTTTATTTACGACAGGGCATTAAACAAAAGTAATGTTGTAGAATCTCCACCATTGATTTGGATAAGAAATTAAATTGAAAGCTTGGTTAAAAAAGGCATAAAAAAAGCTAGACTGAATGGGTCTAGCTTTTTTATCAAACTAATTTATTAAAAATCATCGTCATCATCGTCTTCGTCGATAAATGGATCAAAGGTTTTAGGTATGCTGATATCTTTTTCATCTGGGTCTGAATCCAATAAATCATCATCGTCGTCAATCTCTTTGTCGTCTAAATCTAAGGATTCATCTTCATCCTCATCATCCACCATATAATTTTTTTTTGGTCCTTTTGTTTTAGGATCTGGATTTTCATTGGTAATTGAATTTCCTGATTTAGCAGATGGTTTTTTTGGCTTCGTCATTTCGATACTTATTTCTGATTACAAATTTATGTTTTTAAAAATTGATTTTCTCAAAGAAAATATTTTTTTCTTTCAAAATAAAGCCGTGAAATAAAGCCACAAGATTTTAAAAATCAATAGATAAATAAATTATTAGAAAAAAATATTTTGTGCTAGTTTAAAAGTGTTGCAATGTGCATTCACAATATCCGAAATGTTTGGAGAATAACCTCCTCCAAGTGCGCAAGTTATGGGTATATTATATTGTTTGCAGGTGTTCAAAACCAAAGCATCTCTTTTTTTGCAGCCTTCTTCACTGATATTTAATTTGCCCAATTTATCTGTGGCAAGAATATCAACTCCACATAGGTAAAATACAAAATCAGGAAAATTGGTTTCAAAAATAAAGTTTAAATTTTTTTCTAATAAGTACAAATATTCTTTGTCAAGCATTCCATTTTCAAGCGGCACATCCAAATCCGATTCTTCTTTGTGAAAAGGGTAATTATCTCTTCCATGCATGCTAAAGGTAAACACCTGAGGGTTATTTTTGAAAATAGAGGCTGTACCATTTCCTTGATGAACGTCTAAATCGATGATCAATATTTTTTTTGCAAGGCCCTGTTTTATAAGCATGTTTGCTGCAAAAGCCATGTCGTTCAATAAACAGAAACCTTCTCCTTTATCTGCAAAAGCATGGTGAGTGCCACCAGCAACGTTCATAGAAATGCCAAATTGAAGTGCAAACCTTGCGCAATCTAAGGTGCCTTGTATTATTTTTAATTCTCTTTCTACCAATTGACTGCTTAAAGGAAAGCCAATTCTTCTGATATGTGCAGGCTCCAATTCAAGGTTTTTTAACTGATTTAAATAGTTAATTGAATGTGTTACAATTATTTCAGAATCCTTTGCGGCAATAGGTTCAAACAGGTTTTCCTCTTCTATAATACCCTCATGTAGCAATTGTTTGGGGATGAGTTCATATTTGAGCATTGGAAAACGGTGGCCTTCTGGTAAAGGGTGTTGGAATAAAGAATCAAATGAAATGTAAAACATGATATTAATTTGTTTCAAAGTGCTGAGAAATCTGTAATATTGAAAACAATTTCTCCCATCAAATCAAACCAAAGAAATTGAGTTTTACAAATGAAGATTGCAGTAGTAAAAGAAACCAGAAAGGCTGAAAACCGCGTAGCAGTTACACCGCAGGTAGCCCAGCAATTGATTAAAAGCGGCCATGAGGTTGCTGTAGAGTCCCAATCCGGGTATGCATCTAACTTCAGTGATGAGGCTTATCAAAAAGCCGGTTGTTCTATTTTAGCTAAATCGGAGGCCATAGCGAACTGCGATATTTTGGTAAAATTAAATGCACCAGATGCCCAAGAGTTAAGCATGATGAAAGAAGGTAGTTGTTTGATTTCCTATTTATATGGGAATAACAATCCAGAATTAATTGAACAACTTAATGCTAAAAAAATCAGTGCATTTAGCATGGATGCCATTCCAAGGATTTCTAGGGCACAAAACATGGATGCTTTGAGCTCGCAAGCAAATTTAGCTGGTTACAAAGCTGTAATTTTAGGTGCGGCCAATTTGGGTAAAATTTTCCCTATGTTAATGACTGCAGCTGGTACTGTAATTCCGGCAAGGGTGTTAATTTATGGAGCAGGTGTGGCAGGTTTACAAGCAATTGCAACTGCCAAACGTTTAGGTGCTATTGTTGAAGTAAGTGATGTGAGACCAGAAACCAAAGAACAAGTTGAAAGTTTGGGAGGTAAGTTTATTGAGGTAAAAACGGAGGAAACTGCTAAGGTTGAAGGTGGATATGCCAAAGAAGTTTCGGCAGAATATTTAGCCAAACAAAAAGAGGCGGTGAATAAGAGTTTGTTCCAAGCAGATTTAGTAATTACAACTGCCTTGGTTATGGGAAAAAAAGCACCTGTTTTGATAACAGAGGAGCAAGTGAAACAAATGAAGTTGGGCAGTGTAATTGTTGATATGGCAGTTGAACAAGGCGGTAATTGTGAGTTAAGCGAGTTGGATCAAACCGTTAATAAATATGGCGTTTCAATTATAGGTATTAGTAACTTGCCTTCAACTTTACCGCAAAACGCAAGCGAACTGTACGCCAAAAATATACAAAACTTACTCAATCACTTAGCAACCAAAGACGCCTTTAAATGGGAGATGGAAGAAGATATTACCAAAGGAACTTTATTTTGTCACCAAGGAACAATTTTAAAACCATAAAAATTAGAAGCAATGCTTGAATTTATAAACGAAAACATACAATTAATTTACCTAGTCATTTTAATGATTTTTGTAGGTATTGAGCTAATTGGTCATGTGCCAAGTGTTTTACACACTCCTTTAATGAGCGGTGCTAATGCCATTCATGGTGTGGTTATTATTGGGTCTATTATTGTGATGGGCCAGGCAGAACATACCTTATCTCTAATTTTAGGTTTTTTAGCAGTAGTGCTTGGGACCTTAAACGTGGTAGGTGGTTTTGTGGTAACCGATAGGATGTTGGAGATGTTTAAGAAAAAGAAATAAAAGATTATTCCATTAAAATAAATACTACATGACTACGCATATTCTTGAAATAATATATTTAATAGCCTCTGTAACTTTTATCATTGGATTAAAGTTTTTAGGAAATCCAGCCACTGCTAGAAAGGGCAATTTAATAGCCGCTTTTGGCATGGGTATAGCCATTTTTGGCACCATCTTTTTATACACGAGTCCAGAATCTGGCGAACATTTGCATAATTTAACCTTTATTTTTGGTGCCCTTATTGTTGGAACTATACTTGGCTTTATAGCTGCCAAAAAAGTTCAAATGACAGCAATGCCAGAGATGGTAAGTTTGTTCAATGGAATGGGTGGTGCTTGTGCCATGTTAATTTCAATCATTGAATTTCAACATTTATCTGATGGCTCTTTAGTGGGTTTAGAAAGTAAGTTATTTATCATCATTGTTGGAATGATCATTGGGTCTATTTCTTTCTCTGGTAGCATGATTGCTTGGGGTAAATTAAGCGGTAACGTAAAAGATAAATCATTTGGTAAGCAACAATTAATTAATGTTGGTTTGCTTTTGGTAATTTTAGTGCTTGCTTATTTCAACATCATGGGCGGGGTAATGGATGCTAGTACGTTATTTTATGCCGTTCTGACCCTATCCCTTTTATACGGGATATTATTTGTATTGCCAATTGGTGGAGCCGATATGCCCGTTGTAATTTCATTGCTTAATTCATTTACAGGAGTTGCCGCAGCTTGTGGTGGTTTCTTATATGATAACAAAGTAATGTTAGTAGGTGGTATTTTAGTTGGTTCAGCCGGTACTTTATTAACCATAGTAATGTGCAAGGCAATGAACAGATCATTGTTAAATGTGTTGATTGGTAATTTTGGTGGTGGAGCTAAAGGCGAGGCTACCACGAGCTCTTCATTTGAAGGAAGCATCAAAGAGGTTTCTGCCAGCGATGCTGCTATTTTAATGCGTTATGCTAAGAAAGTAATTATAGTTCCAGGTTATGGATTAGCTGTTGCACAAGCGCAGCATGTGGTGCACGATTTGGAGTTGCTATTGGAGTCGGAGGGTGTTGAAGTTAAATACGCCATACACCCTGTTGCAGGCAGAATGCCCGGTCACATGAATGTTTTGTTGGCAGAAAGTAATGTGAGCTACGATAAATTGGTTGAAATGGAAGAGATCAATCCTGAGTTCAATACTACAGACGTGGTACTGGTTGTTGGGGCAAATGATGTTGTGAACCCTGCTGCTAAAACAGATCCAAATTCTCCTATTTATGGTATGCCTATTTTAGATGTAGAAAACGCTGCGAATGTGATTGTAAACAAACGTTCAATGAAGGCTGGTTATGCTGGTATTGAAAATGAATTGTTCTACAAACCTAAAACAAGTATGTTGTTTGGTGATGCCAAAAAAGCATTGACTGAATTGGTTGCTGAGATTAAAGCATTAGGTTAATTTGGTTTGGCCTTTATTGGGGTAAAATGACAAAAGAATATTTAGTTCTAAGAAGGATAAGAGAACAGGTCTCGACCTGTCAGTAGGGACTGGATTTTTAAAGGCTATTTTGTAAAGGCATATTGAATAATATTAGCACCCATTTGTAGTGCTTGTTGTCTGGTTGTTTCTGGGTCGTTGTATATTTCTTTATCTTCCCAGCCATTCCCTAAATCACATTCGAAGCTATAAAAGCAAACCAATCTACCTTGGTAAATGAGGCCAAATCCTTGTGGCGATTTGCCATCGTGCTCATGAACTTTTGGTAAGCCGTTGCTAAAATTATAAGCCTGATGGTAAATTGGATGATTGAAAGGTAGTTCAACAAAACTTAATTCGGGAAATACTTTTTTCATCTCTCTTCTAAAGTATTTATCCAAACCATAGTTATCATCGGCATGCAGAAAGCCACCAGCAATTAAATAATTCCTAAGATTTTTTGCCTCTTGATCGCTCAAAACAATGTTTCCATGTCCGGTTAAATGAATAAAAGGGTAGTTGAATAATTCATTGCTCCCAACTTCAACTACCTCTTCTTCTGGGTTAATATTCATGTCTAAATTTCTATTGCAAAACGCAATCAAATTTGGTAAGGATGTTTTATTGGCATACCAATCTCCGCCACCATTGTATTTTAATTTTGCAATTTTTAGGCTTGGAGGCGAAAAGGAAAGAAAACTTATTGAAAAAATGAGTAAAAGAATGTTGCGTATAATCTTCATGGTTACAAATATGAGCGCTTTTGCTATTTTTTTGACAATAAAAAAAGTTAAGGGATAAAAATTTTCACATTGAGCCAATTGAGATTGGAAACCTTATGCTTAAACCTAAATTGTAATTAAATTCAACAGTAACTTATTACTTTGTCTTTTTTATTGGTTAAGCGCAAAGGCACATACACCATATATTGCAGCTGTTTCTGTGCGTAAAATGTTTGGGCCAAGAGAGGTCGGTTTGAACCCACATTTTAATGCGAGATCAATTTCTGAAGTACTAAAATCTCCTTCTGGTCCAATTAAGAGTATATTTTGTTGCTTAGTAGTAGATTGAATTTGTTTTGAAATTGATTCTGTTTGTGCGGTTGGGCACCAAGCTATCCATTTATTGGTAGCTGGCTGAACTTGGCTCAGAAATTCAGAGAATTTAAGGATTTGGTGGATTTTAGGTAAGTAAAATTGCTTACTTTGTTTAATAGCTGAAATGGCAATTTTTTCGCAACGATCCAAATTAATTTTAGCTCTTTCTGTATTATCTGTTTCAATAAAGCTAATTTCATCTACACCAATTTCAATTGCCTTTTCGAGCATCCATTCTATGCGTTCAAAATTTTTGGTTGGGGCAATTGCTAAGTGGAGGTAGTAACTTCTGTTGTGTAAGTGCTTAATTCTGCGAGTGATTTCTCCGGTGCATTTTTTAGGATGGTCGTCTAATATGGTAGCTATTGCTTCAGTTCCTTTTCCATCGATTATAGTGAGTGTGTCTCCATTTTTTTTTCTCAGCACTCTAATGCAATGTTTCGACTCTTCTTCGGAAAAGGTAAAGGTATTTGAGTCTAGGTTTGGTAGGAAGAATAATTGCATGTTAATTGTTCCAAGTTTTAACTAGTTGATGTATAACTACAATTAGTCCAATTAGGGAAAGGGCAAAGGCAATCAAAAAGAGGTGCAATTCACCTTCATTTCTTACATCAAATACTCCTGCTTCTTGTTTATTCAAAGCAGATAGTATGCCTGGAGAATGGTTGGGGTAGGAAACAAAATAATGATTGGCAAGTTTATTGGCGGTGATAATAAAAAATAAGAGTAATAACCCACCTAATACCATGAGGTTAAGTGAAAATAAAAAGTCGGGGTCTTTTTCTTCGTTATTTTTTAGTGCCATGCAATTGGGTTTAGCAAAAATAAAAAAGAGACACCCAAATGGGTGTCTCTTTCCACAAAAGTATTGAACAAGTGTTATGCTTGTTGTGTTGCTTTTGGTGCAGATGCTAAAATTTCAGCATCCACGCCATTGGCGTATTGTTCAAAATTCTTCACAAACATATTGGCTAATTTATTTGCTTGGGCGTCGTACGCACTTTTATCGGCCCAAGTATTGCGAGGGTTTAATAATTCGGCAGGAACATTAGGACAAGAAACAGGCATTTGATAGCCAAAAACTGGATGAGCTTCAAAAGTTACGTTGTTTAAATCGCCATTAAGCGCTGCGGTAATCATTGCGCGGGTTAAAGGTAATTTCATTCTTGATCCAACACCATAAGCGCCACCAGACCAACCAGTATTGATTAGCCAAACATGAACATTTGGGTTAGCATTCAACTTTTCGCCCAACATTTTAGCATATTTACCCGGGTGTAATGGTAAAAAAGCTTTTCCAAAGCAGGCCGAAAAAGTTGCTTGAGGCTCAGTAACACCAGCTTCTGTGCCAGCTACTTTGGCAGTATAACCGCTAATAAAGCTATACATAGCTTGGCCAGCACTTAATTTGGATATTGGTGGTAAAACACCAAATGCATCGGCGGTTAAGAAGAAAATATTTTCAGGAACTTTACCTACAGAAGGAACGGCAATATTATCAATTGCGTAAATAGGATAAGCAACACGGGTATTTTCAGTAACTTTAATATTGCTGTAATCTACAGTTGAAGTACCAGGAATAAAGCGTGTGTTTTCTAACAAAGCGCCAAATTTGATGGCATTGAAAATTTGTGGTTCTTTTTCTTGAGTAAGGTCTACACATTTTGCATAGCAACCACCTTCAAAGTTGAAAACGCTGTCATCTGCCCAACCATGTTCATCATCACCAATCAATTTGCGATCTGGATCGGCACTCAAGGTTGTTTTACCAGTACCAGATAAACCAAAGAAAATAGCGGTATCGCCTTTTTTACCAATATTGGCAGAGCAATGCATTGAAAGTGTGTTTCTTTCTTCGGGTAGTATATAATTTAAAACGGTGAAAATACCTTTTTTCATTTCTCCGGTATAGCCACTACCCCCAACTAAGATGATTTTTCTTGTGAAATCAATAATTGAGAAATTATGCTGACGTGTTCCGTCTTCAGCAGCAACAGCCTTAAAACTGGGCGCATTTAGGATCAACCATTCTGGTTCAAAGTTTTTCACTTCCTCATCGGTAGGGCGTAAAAACAAGTTGTAACAAAATAAATTGTGGTAAGCTGTTTCGTTAACAACTCTCACATTTAATTTGTAACGTTCATCAGCACAAGCATATGAATCTCTAACATACACAGGTTTTCCCGCATAATGTTTGATTACTTTTTCTAATAATGCTTCAAATTTACTAGGTTCAAACTTAAAGTTTACATCTCCCCACCAAACGGTGTTTTCTGTTTTGGCATCACAAACGGTAAATTTGTCTTTCGGAGACCTACCCGTAAATTCACCAGTATCAGCCATTAAGGCACCAGTGTCGTTTAAAGTACCCTCGCCATTGATTAGTGCATGTTTCACTAATTCGGCAGGTGAAAGGTTCAAATGTGCAGCAGATGCACTCTTCATTAAATTTTCAGAGATATCTTTGTTTATCATAATCAGGTGATTGTATAATTTGCGTTCAGCAAAAATAAGATTTTGTTTTGGATCGCAAAATGCATTTTTTTTGTTTACAATTTTTAACAGCGAATGTGTAAAAAAAAAATAATGAAATCTAAACATTAAATTTTACTTTTCCCCAAACAGTAAAACCTATAACCATTTTACTTGTTTCTCATGTCTTATGTTGAAAAAACAAATCATTGGATTACTTGAAGCGTTTGCAACCGCATCCAATTGCCAATTGGATCATTTCAATTTGCACGAAAATAAATTTCGTTACGAGGATGAAATTGGGAATGATTTTTCGGTCTTTTATGATAAACTGAAAGATGTTGCTGATTTTGCTCAGTTCGATTTTCAGGTGAGGGTAATGAATGAGTCTGATTTTAAATCGCTTTTGGGATCATTGGATTTTCCGATTATTGCCTTTCATGCTAGTTCAAAAGAATTAAAGCCAATTCTTTTGAAGCACATCAGTTCGAAAAAAAGTGTAGAGGTAGTTTTTGAGATAGAAGCGCCACTATCTGTAGAAAGTTTTGCAAATAGTGATACGCTCTTAAATTCAATAAAACGTTATGGCGAATTAAATACAGACAATTCATTTGTGTTAAACCAAGGTGAACCTATGCTGGAGACCGACAAAAATAATATTGTGTTTTTAACTGGATTCAAAGTTACCAATAATTTAAAATTAGAACCTGGACAAAAGCCCACGCCTATGCAAAGGTTGATTCATTTGTTGAAGGCAGAAAAAAAAGATGTATATACCATCTACTTTTTTGCAATCATGATAGCACTGGTAAATTTAACGCTTCCACTAGGAATACAAGCCATTGTGGGTTTAATGAGTGGTGGATTACTTTTAGAAAGTGTATTTGTATTAATGGTATTGGTGGTAGTGGCTACTGCGGTTGCTGGTTGGTTGCAGGTTAAGCAATTGAGTATTGTTGAAATTTTGCAGCAGCGTTTGTTTGCCAAAACCGCGTTTGATTTTGCGTATAGAATTCCAAAATTGAAATTGGAATCTATGGGTAATCATTATATGCCAGAGCTAATCAATAGGTTTTTTGATGTTTTAAATGTTCAAAAATCATTGCCTAAAATACTGGTTGATTTTACCTCTGCTATCATTCAAATTTTATTTGGTTTATTGTTGTTATCTTTTTATCATCCTTATTTTATTTTGTTTGGGTTAGTGGTGTTACTAAGTATTACACTGGTGTTTTACCTAACAAGTAAAAAGGGATTAGAAACAAGTATTTATGAATCTAAATACAAATACCAAGTGGTTTATTGGCTAGAGGAATTGGGAAGGTCTATTCAATCATTTAAACTAGCAGGAATTGCAAGTTTACCAATTAAGAAAGTAGATAGGTTATTAGAGAAATATATTTCCTACAGAAAAAAGCATTTTAGTATTTTGGTGACGCAGTTTTCTGCAATTATAGCTTTCAAAACAATTATTACCGCTGGTTTACTCATTCTTGGTGGTGCATTGGTTTTTCAAGAGCAAATTAATTTAGGTCAGTTTGTTGCTTCCGAAATCATTATTGTTTTGGTTATAAACTCGGTAGAAAAATTAATAAGCACCATCGCTGTAGTTTATGATATGCTCACAGCCCTAGATAAGATTAGTCAGGTTACTGATGCCGAAATAGAGAATAATGCAGGTAGAGAAGTAGGTGATATCAACATTGAAAATGAATTTCAATTAGAAATTTCTAATTTATCTTATAAATACCCAGAGGCAAAAGATTATTGTTATAAAGGAGTTAGCTTCACCATTAATAAAGGTGAAAAAGTATGTATTACTGGGTACAATGATTCTGGTAAAACAACATTGGTTAAAACAGTTGTAGGCTTGTTACATTTGTACGAAGGGCTAATTAAATTAAATGGAATTTCAATAAGAGAATTAAACATAGATAGTTACAGAAGTATCATTGGTGATAATTTAAATCTTTCCGACGTTTTTGAGGGTACTATTGAGGAGAATATCACTCTAGGGAGAAGCGGTATTTTACTCAGAGATATCATCAAGTCTATTCAATTGGCAGGTTTAGAGAAATTTGTTGCTAGTCTCAAAGAAGGCTTGCAATCTCAGGTTCAGCCAGAAGGCAAAAATTTTCCAAGTAATATTGTTAAGAAAATATTGTTAGCTAGAAGTTTCGTTTTGAACCCAAATTTATTGGTAATAGATGAATTCTTTCACAATGTGCAATCTCAAGATAAGATTGATTTACTTCAAAACTTATTTAAAGGCGATTATGCCATGTTAATAGTTAGTAGCATTCCACAAATAATGGAACGATGCGATAAAATAATTGTTATGCAGGATGGCGCAATTATTGATCAAGGTACTTATGCCGAATTAGAGAATAGAAAGTCGTTGCCTTTTGCTTAATTAATTAACTATGCACCACAAAGAAGATAAGAAGTTGGATACAGATTCTTTATATACCATGCGTTTGGTGAATACACCGCGCAAGTTTACCATTATTAGAAATTGGTTAATAGGCACCTTTTTGTTTTTAATATTATGTTTGTTTTTGCCTTGGCAACAAAGTGTTCAAGGTAAAGGTAAAGTAATACCCTTAAGGCCCGAAGATAGGCCGCAAGTTATACCTTCAATCATAGCTGGAAGAATAGACAGGTGGTTGGTTCAAGAAGGACAATTTGTGAAAAAAGGAGATACTATTTGTGTAATTACAGAGGTAAAAGATAAGTTTTTTGACCCAAAATTAATCAATAGAACCAGCGCGCAAATTGGTAATAAGCAAGATGCAATTATTGCCAAAAGAGAGAAAATTCAGGCCAATGAAAGACAGGTTGTAGCCTTGCAAGATGGATTGAAGTTCAAGCTTCAGCAATCACGCAATAAGGTTAAGCAAATGCGTTTTAAAGTTGCTGGGGAAAAGGCAGCGCTTGAATCGGCAAAAATTAATGCTAAGCTGGCCCAAGACCAATATGAGCGTTTAGATGCCTTGTTCAAGAAAGGACTTGCGTCACTTACCGAATTGCAAAATAGAAATAGTAAAACACAAGAAGCTTTAGCCAAGATGGTTGAATCTGAGAATAAATATAACTCGGTTCAAAACGAATTGATTAATTCTGAAATAGAATTAAATTCTGTTGAAGCTGATTACATTGATAAAATTTCCAAAGCAGAATCTGCCATTAATGAAACTGTTGGAGAGTTGTTTGAGAGTCAGGCTGAGGTTTCAAAGATGCAGGTTGAACTATCAAACTTGGAGCTAAGATCAGGGTTTTATGTAATCAGAGCGCCTCAAAATGGATATATTGCCAAAGCCATGAAATCTGGTTTAGGGGAGTTAATAAAAGAAGGAGAGGATTTGGTAAGTATTGTGCCCTCTGAGGCCCGCATGGCTGCAGAATTGTATGTTAGGGCTATGGACTTACCATTAATGGAAATTGGCGTTCCTGTGCGTATTCAATTTGATGGATGGCCTGCCTTGGTTTTTTCTGGTTGGCCAAATGTAGGCGTTGGAACTTTCGGAGGTATTGTGCAAGCAGTTGATAGAGTTAATAGCAGCAATGGGTTGTTTAGGGTTTTGGTAGTACCTGATCCAAATGATGAAGGATGGCCAGACTTGGTGAGGGCGGGTGGTGGTATTTATGGTTGGGCCATGCTAAAAAATGTACAAGTATGGTATGAGTTATGGCGTCAGTTTAATGGTTTTCCGCCCGATTTTATTAGAGATTTATCAGTCAATGAAGTAAAGAAGAAATAGGCATGATTATTAAAAGAAACTGGACGTTTGGTTGCTTAAATATAATTGTTTTTTTGATTTCATTTCCAGCATTTGCTCAGGATACTTCGCGCTTGATGTTCAATGATTTTTATGACCAAATTATCAAATACCACCCGATAGCAAAACAAGCATACTTATTGCCCGAAATGGCAAAAGCAGAGTTAAGAAGTGCGAGGGGAGCATTTGATCCGGTTATCTCTGCAAACTATGATACCAAGAAAACCAAAGGAGAAAATTCATATACTTATATTGAACCTCAAATTAAAATCCCCACTTTAATTGGTATTGATTTTAAAGGAGGTTTGGATCAAAACGATGGCTTTTCTGTAAGTTCGGAAAAAGGAAAATTTGATCCAATTACCGGAGGTACACAGAATGTTCAATACCAATTGTTTTATGCTGGCGTTTCGGTTCCTGTATTGAGAGGTTTACTTACAGATGTTAGAAGAAACCAATTGCGTCAAGCCCAATTATTAAAAGGCTTAAACGATGCTGAACAGGTAAGTCAAATAAATAAGTTGTTGCTTTCTGCAGCCAAAGTTTATTGGGATTGGCAACAAAGTTATGCTCAGTTTGAATTAACCAAAGAGAATTATTTATTGGCAAAAAATAGAAAAGATTTTATTGTAAGTAGAATTTTAGGTGGGGAGGAAAAACCAATAGACAGCGTTGAAGCTTGGGTTGAATACAAAAGGCGTGAAGGCATGCTTGCCGAGATGGAATTGGCATTTCGAAATAGCTCAATTGAATTGTCTAATTATCTTTGGGATGAAAACAACAACGCATTGCAATTGGCGCCAACGGTTATTCCTTCTGAGATGGGTTCAGAAATTCAAAAAATCTCAATAGATTCAATCAGGGTATTAAGCAACAATGCAGAAGACATACATCCAGATATTCAAAAGTTGAAGGTGAAATTACAGCAAACGCAACTAGAAAGAAAACTGGCCATAGAAAATTTGAAGCCTCAACTTAATTTGGAGTATATTCCTTTTCAAACATATACATCGGGGAGCAAAGATGAAGTTGATGGTTTGTTTATGAAAAACTATAAATTGGGTGTTACTTTTTACTCTAGCGTATTGTTGAGAAAAGAGCGTGGTAAATTAGATTTAACCAATTATAAATTACAGCAAAATCAATTTTATTTACAACAGGGCAGAAGAGAAGTTTTGAACAATATTTTGGAATCTTACAATAGCCTTAATACTAGTCAGCAATTAATTGAAATCCAAAGAGAATTGGTAAGCAATGCTATCTTGTTACGTAATGCCGAAGAAACAAGATTTGAAAGCGGTGAAAGTTCATTGTTTTTAGTGAACCAAAGGGAGAGAGGCTTATTAGAAGCCCAAACCAAATTAGCAGAAACGGTCGCTAAATATGCAAAAGCCAAGTACCAATTGCAATGGGCAAGTGGCACTCGACTATTTTAATTTATATTGCTACCTGTAGTTGTAAAACTATTGCATTTCTGCGCCCAATATTTGATCCATTAAAATCGAAAACAGGTCGATTTTGGAAATCCAAACTAATCTTAGCTCTATTGCCATCTATGAAGTAATTCACTCCTAAATCATAAACTTGCATGGGGTCTTTTAGCCTTTCATAGTTTGAATGTTGAACCATGATATAAGGTTGTAATTGCCCGTTATTTTGACCCAAAAAATTATGTGGTAATAAATATCCAGATTGAAAATAAATGACATTTCCCGTTCCATAAAGTGGGATACCATTTCCTCCTCCATTCAAACAAGTGGTACTTGCAAAATCAGCTGGGTTCATAACGCCTAAATCTCTAATATAATTTTTGCCAAACCCCAGGTGTGTAAAGGCCAAGTAGGCTGTTAAAGCAGCTCCTTTTGAACCTATAGGTGCATCATAAAAAGCATCAATATTGTAATTGAAAAGATTTTCTTCTACAATTTTTCTAGTTACTAATGTAGTATCATGGTAATGCCACATAGCGCTTGGTTGAAATTGATAACCAGCTCCAATATTGAATACTCTTTTTTTGCCCAAATAGGAGCCTGTAGTAAATGGTGTTAAATTGCTTTCTTCATCCCAAAATTGATACATGAAATAAGCACTATGTTGCAATTTGGCGGGCTTAAGCGAAAAGTCGGAATTGGTATTGATAGGTTTTACAAAGTTAGCTCCTGCATTTTGAGTGGCCATAGGTGTGGTAACTATTACGCGGTAATCAAGTTTCCCCAACTTACCTTTGCCATAAATACTAAATTTCCTAAAAAACTGATCCGTTACATCATTGGTAGTTTGTTGATATAGCGGCCCATCTAATCCTAAAATACTGGCAATTGCAATAGAAGAATATCTACTTAATCCGTTCCAAGAACTTAATCCAGCACCTAAACTTAAACTTCTAGGCTTCAATTGGTATTCTATAACCAAATCGTGCACAAAAATTCCTGGTTTTCTAGCGCTCATGTAGTTGTAATTGTTTATTCCTATCTGAGAATAAAAGAAAACTTTATCAGATGCCTGGCCAAAAATCTGAGACCTCACTCTGCGCAATCCTATATCGAAAGTTTCATCCTTATTGTATCCATAAACAGTTGTTCCTGGATTACTTTGATTATACCTAGCCCAAACTTGTCCGGTAAAAGTTGTCTTTAAATAATGGGAGCCACTTTCGTTAAGAGATAATTTTAACTCTTTATCAGGTTTGGTTTGACCCAATACAGAAAAGTTTTTGCCTACTATTTGTAAAACAATTAATAAGACAAAAGCCAAATTCCTTTTCATAATACTTTATTTATTACGGCAGAATGCGGGTGTTTTGAAAAGGAAGTACGTTCTTCTTATACTATAAATGAATGCATTCGCCATATGCTTGAGCGGCAGCTTCCATAATTGCCTCACTCATGGTTGGGTGTGGATGAACCGATTTAATGATTTCCATTCCTGTAGTTTCTAATTTACGAGCAACTACTACCTCAGCAATCATTTCTGTAACATTTGCTCCTACCATATGTGCGCCTAGGAATTCACCATATTTTGCATCAAATATTAATTTCACAAATCCTTCTTTTACGCCACCAGCACTGGCTTTGCCACTTGCTGAGAATGGGAATTTCCCTACCTTAATTTCATAACCGGCTTCTCTGGCAGCTTTTTCTGTGTAACCTACAGATGCCACTTCTGGAGAGCAATAAGTACAGCCTGGTATGTTATTATAGTTTAAAGGCTCAGGATGGTGGCCAGCAATTTTCTCTACACAAATGATACCTTCTGCACTTGAAACGTGTGCTAATGAAGGGCCTTTTACAATGTCTCCAATTGCATAAACTCCTTTTAAATTAGTGGCATAAAAATCATCCACGATTACTTTGCCTTTATCGGTTTTTATACCTAAAGCTTCAAGTCCTAAATTTTCTAAATTAGTTTGGATACCTACTGCAGATAAAACAATATCTGCTTCAAGTTCTTTTATGCCTTCTGCTGTTTTAACCTTTATTTTGCAGCCTGCTCCAGTTGTATCAACGCTTTCAACAGATGAGCTGGTCATAATATCTATACCAGATTTTTTGAATGATTTAGCTACCTCTTTGCTCACTTCTTCATCTTCAATAGGAAGGATAGTAGGCAAGAATTCTACAATAGTAACCTTGGTTCCCATAGCATTATAAAAATAGGCAAACTCACATCCAATTGCCCCACTACCCATTACCAAAATACTCTTTGGTTGTTGAGGTAATACCATGGCTTCACGGTAACCAACTACTTTTTTGCCATCCATTTTAACAGACGGCAATTCTCTGCTTCTAGATCCTGTTGCTAATATAATGTGTTTGGCATCATGAGTTGTTTTAGCTCCGGCAGCATCTGTCACTTCAACTTTACTGCCACTTATTAATTTGCCATGACCAGTAATCACATCAATTTTATTTTTCTTCATTAAAAAAGCAATGCCCTTACTCATGCCATTGGCAACATCTCTGCTTCTTTTTACCACAGCGCTAAAGTCTTGTTTGGCCTCACTTACTTCAATGCCGTAATCCTTTGCATGCTTAATATATTCGAATACTTGAGCCGATTTTAACAAGGCTTTGGTTGGAATACAACCCCAATTTAAACAAACACCTCCTAATTCTGCTTTTTCAACAACTGCAGTTTTTAAACCCAACTGACTTGCTCTAATGGCAGCAACATATCCACCGGGACCGCTACCAATAACTATTACATCGTATTGCATGTGATTACTAATTTAGTGATTAAAGGCGCAAAATAAGCGATAATTTTTTAGGAGGCTAATTTTTTTTAAGAAAGAATAAATAGAAAAATAGATAATTTCTAGTTCCCTATCTTCGTTTAGGAGGAAATAAAAATTCATGCCTAAATTAAACCTGTAGTTTTTTGAATTAGAGAACTTCATTGAGAGAAAGTTAGAGATTATTCCTGCATGTTTGGCATTTTAAAGAAAGGACCCCACATTCAATATACAGCTTGGTGGTACGATAATGGCAATATCAAAACCATTCGTGAATGGGATTGGAGAAAGCGAAATGAAGCGCCATTTAGGGTAATTAATTTAAATGCTCTGGATTCTATTTATTTGGTTCAATCTGTCGAAAGAACCATCAATCATTCACCACTCAAGAATTAGGATTTCCCTTTCCATCATTTTCTTACGCAGTGCCGAAAAGGATTATTATAATACCTCTAATTGGGGTATTGTGTCTATGAGATTTTGGAAAGATTAAACTAAAAAGAAGTAGTTTAAATGGCCAACAAGCTTAATTCATCACCATTTTGCTTTCTAGTTTCTTTTCGCCATTAACATACATGCGCATAAAATAAAGGGAGTCGGTGTAAACACTTGCATCGAAGGCGTACTTAATGGTATTTCTACCTGCTGGTTCATGTTCGTTTTTATACAATTCTCTCACCAAAACATTTTGGGTATTGAACATGCCAATATGCACATTTTTTTCATGACTAAATGCAAAGGAGTATGAGCCGCCAACCTTTATTTGCATTGTTGATACAGGTGCATAGTAATTTCTTTTATAATCAGTTTTAGCTGGTGGAGCCGGCATTTTTTGATGGGTAATTTTTGCTACTAAAGTTTGTAGTTTTCTAACTGCTGTGGTATCATATCCGCTAATTTCAGTTAAAGGTTTTTTATTACTAATGCACCAAACAGCATTCTGACCTTCGCTGTTATGTAATTTCTCTTTAGCAATAAAATTCGCCACTTCATTTAAGTTGCCAGTAGCTGGTTTCACTAGTTTGTAGGATATGGTTTCATTACCGGGCGCCATATCATGCGATTCTGTGCACATGGCATAAACAGGAATTGTTTTGTTTTCGTTTGGGTTGATCCCCACAAACATGTTTTCTGTAACCACTAAATTTTGATAATTAGAATCTTTTGGATTCACTTGCATGCCTGCAGGAATGGCTATATCAATTTTGGAGGGCGTATTGTTTTGAAGCACCAATGTGAGGCATTTTCCATAGTGTGAGGTGTTGGAGGTGCTCTGGAAACTGCAGTTAATTTTCTTGTTTTTAATAGCCGATTCTAGCGTTTCTGCAGATTCGGTAGTGGGGTAAATAAATGCCATGCTTGATCCTATCCCTGTAAAAAGCAAGTAGATAACATGATTGGTTTTCATGTTCAAAAAACGGTAGGCTTAAAAATATATTGTTTGAACCAAAAGAAATGCGTGATTATTACAGCATTCTAAAACCGATTCATTTAGCAATAAATTTTGTATGTGTAGAGTTATTTCAAAACATGTATCTTTGTGGTTCGTTCTTTGTTTATGGGGCTGACCGGTATTGACGGGGTGATTGGTTGACGTGTAAGCATGTAGTGCATTGGACAGTTGGCACTATAATCTCAATTTCCAAAACTATAGTTGGCGAAACTCAATTCGCAATGGCTGCCTAATCAGGACGATTTCGCGATGCCTTCGGTTCGGATGTGTATCTCTTATCGCATATCCATTAGAACCGTCATCAGATAGGGGCGTTTGTTTGCAAGCTGCGGGCATTTAAACGTACACAGTAGATATAGGCATAGTTGGTAAGCGAAGCAACCTGCTAAGTCCGAACACAATGCTTTCGCTACACATGTAGAAAGCACGTTTATTGCACTTCCGGACCAGGGTTCGAATCCCTGCAGCTCCACGAAATCAGTTTGGAGTGTGAGCCATGAGCAACAGCTCAGCGCGAACACTACAAACTGATTGAGTCCCTCAAAACTCACACTCCAACTCAAACTGCAAAGTCCCAACTAGGACAAATGTGAGTTCTTAAGGGCAAATTTTACCTTCAAACCAAAAGTTCCAACTAGGACAAAAGTTTGATTTAAAAACGTTAGCAACTTTACCTTAAAGTTGAAAAGAGCCCAAAGGTAATAAATACCCAAAGCTGTATGTAGTAAGAAGAATCACTTCGCTATCTTGTTTTTAAATTAAATTTTAGCCATGTTCGATTTTGAAAAGCTAGATGTTTACCAAAAAGCAAAAGTTTACCACCAGCAAATTTCTACCTACCTCTCACAAACCAAACTCACTTCTTCAGAAAAAGACCAACTCAAGCGAGCATCTATGAGTATTGTACTCAATATTGCCGAAGGCTCTGGAAGGTTCACCAAGCCCGATAAACGCAATTTTTATATAATAGCTCGCGGCTCTGTCTTTGAAACTGTGGCTATTTTGGATTTGCTGTTAGACCAAAACTCACTAGATTCTCCCACTCAACAAAAATTCTACCTTCAAGCCGAGGAACTCTCTAAAATGTTGTTTGCATTGATTAGGGGATTAGAGGGATGATGTTGCCAAAATGATGGGATATAAAAGCATGCACACTATTTATGTTATATCTATTTTTGAAAAGATGTTATTTTTAAATAATTGTAATTCAATCAAATAAGATTATTTTTACTTGTCAAATTAGGAATCTGATTCCTAATTTGACAAATTTTTATTAGCTTTGAATGATGATAGTAAGAGGTGCATCAATAAAAATAAAGCAACTAGCCAGAAAATTTCCTGCGGTTGGTTTGTTAGGGCCAAGGCAGTCGGGAAAAACTACGCTTGCCAGAGAACTATTTCCTAAGAAGCCTTATGTCAGTTTCGAAAATCAAGATAATATATTGTTAGCTACAAATGATCCTAGGGCTTTTCTTCATCAATTTAAATCTGGTGCTATTTTTGATGAAATTCAAAGGGTACCCCAATTGCTTTCATATATGCAGGGAGTGATTGATGATCAACCTAAAAAAGTAGGATTGTTTATTATTACTGGTTCCCAAAATTTATTGTTGCTCGAAAGTATTTCTCAAACTTTAGCAGGTAGAATAGCCTTTATTCATTTACTTCCTTTTAGTTATTATGAATTAATCGGAAGTAAATATGATAAGCAAAGTTTAAATAAGCTAATTTTAAATGGAGGCTATCCGCGTTTGTATGATAAAAAAATTAAACCAAGAGATTTTTATCCAAATTACTTGTTAACTTACGTAGAAAGAGATGTCAGGCAAATAAAGAACATCTCCAATTTAGCTATGTTTCAGCGTTTTTTGAAGGTTTGTGCCTCAAGGGTAGGACAAGAAGTTAATTATTCATCAATTAGCAATGATACTGGGGTAGATCAGAAAACGGTTTTAAGTTGGTTTGGTATTTTGGAGGCTAGCTTTATTGCCTTTAGGTTGCAGCCTTTTTATAATAACTTAGGTAAAAGGTTAACTCAAATGCCCAAGCTGTATTTTTATGATACTGGTTTGTGTTGTTCTTTATTAGAATTAGAAACTGAATCGCATGTAAATACGCACCCTTTGCGAGGTGCTTTGTTTGAAAACTTTATCATCTTAGAATTGCTAAAAGCAAGGTTTAATAATGGTCAGCGAAGTAACTTGTTTTATTGGAGAGATAGAACTGGAAACGAAATCGACCTATTATTAGATCAATCTGGCCAGGTAGTTCCAATAGAAATTAAGACTGCTGCAACCTTTACCAAGGATTATGTAAAAGGCATTAATTATTGGAAAAAAATAAACCCACAAACCAAAAATTCCTTTGTAGTTTTTACCGGTAATTCATCCTCCTTTAACAGCACCGATATTCTCAATTGGAAAGAACTTGGGGTGATTAAGAATTAAGAGCTTGCTTTTTTTACTTGACAAATCTGGAATCTGATTCCGGATTTGTCAAGTAATAAGTGGTTAATGTTGACCCACCTTTTTACTTCATTTTCTTTTTTACTCAATCAATATCTTCTTGCAAACTTTCTCCTCACCTTTTTCAATCAACAGTAAATAGATGCCAGGGTTTAGGTTCAAACCGTTAAATACTATTTTTGAACCTATTACTTGTTGAGGTATTTGAACCGATCTGCCTGTTAAATCTGTTAAGGTAATGGTGGCATTTTGAATATTGCTGCCATTAACGGTAAACTCTCCATTGCTTGGGTTTGGATATACGTTGACCAAGGTGCCAAATGAAATTTCTTCTTTTGAAAGTGCCCAATTTGTGGTGAAATTATATTCAAATCCTCCGCCAAAATCTGGTTGGAATGTTTTTAATACCGTTCCAGTGCTTCTTCTTAACCTGCTATAACCAGTTCCTTGTGCGGTATTTCCCCACCATGCTATGCCATCTTCGCCAAGGTCTTTCACCACAATTTTAAAACATCCACCTAAGTTATAAGACTTGCTAAATAAGGTATTTGGTTTGGTGAAATTTTGTGAGTCTATTACATTGCCTTGCTCATCTAATAATTTATAAGAGTTTTCTGTTGGATTGTTATTTGTAAAAAACTCAAAAGTAAAAAGTGATGGCACAATTTCTGGTTTGTTGAAACTAGAAATAAACTGGTTGTTTAAAGCATAATCATCTGCCTTGTTGTTTACAGCTTTGATATTGGCAAAAAACTGATTGCCTGTGCTCAACATACCTGTATTCCAAAGTATATTGGTTGGCAATGAAATGGTGGTACTTTCCAAACTGGCCAGCGTGCCATTCCAAGTATAAGTTTGTTTGTTTCCAGACGTGTTGATCCAATACTCAATTTCTAATTTTGTGATAGCAGTTGCGCCCGAATTTTGCACCACTATTTTTGGAATTGCACAAATTGGATTTTCTCTCCCATAAACTATTTTATCGCTAGGCTGAATCACTTCCATGATACGTGCATCTAAATTAAAGTTTGGTGCGCCATAGGAAATAAGCTGGTGAGAAACAATATAATTATAGGCTCCTGCTTTTGGTGGCGTTGATGCTAAGTAATCAATATTTACACTGGTGCCTGGGGTAACTTTGCTAGTAATGTTGTTTTCAGTAAGCACAGAAGTTTCTCCAGGGCACCATCCTTGTCTATCATAAATCCAAGTGCCGCCTTGAGGAAACACGGGGTTCATGGCACATGGTTTGGCAACACTCCATACAAAATCGGTATCGTTGCCATTTACTTTCAACATGTGTTTTACGGTACCTCCATTTTGTTCAAATTCACCTTCTGATCCATGTCCTGTAATATAAGAACGAATCTTGAAATCTTTTCCTGTTGATAGGATAGGAACATTTAAAGAAGGAAACCTGCTTTCATTATTAATGCTTGCTAATCCCGCACTTCCTGCTCTTGGCGCTCCTTGCCACAATTGGTTAAATGCCAAAACATTTCTTGGAGGGGTGCCTACTATGAACCAAAACTCAATATCGTTTTGCTCTTGGGTTTGTCCGCCAAGGGTCATCATAATACGCTTGTTTCCTTTTAAGATTGGACCAAAATCTGTCATGTCATAATACCATGCCTTACCATTTATTCCTAGGTTCAAACCGATACCATAGGGAGTTACAAACGACATAATTTCGTTGTAAAAAGGAAAGCGCCTGTAATAGGTTAAATTGTTGATAGCAATATTTCCTTCGGCCACATTGCTAATTGAATCTACAACAGGCAATGAATCTATTTCGCCATTATACACCATGCTTTTTGATGCTTGGTATAAACTATCGCTTGTGTTTACTAAATTAACAACATCATTGGTTAATGGCGTAACCCCAGATTTTGAGGTTATGCTATAACTAGAAATGGTATTCGGACTCCTTTTTATAGAATCTCTTACACTTACAATTTGTGTAGTAGTGTTGTATGTTCCTCTGGTAAATTTGATGTTCGGACGAAGGCTGGTAGTTTTAAAATTGCGATTGAGTTTATCGCCTCTGTCATACGTCCAGCTTACATTCTCGCCAATAACCAAGTTGTTGCTTTTGTTCTCCTTGATACTTTTACCGGCACCTTCATTCATTGGATAATAGGATACAAGGTTGCTGCTAAAATTTGTTAAATCTTCAATAGGTAAATTCATTATTTGGATTACAAATGTATCTGTTACCTCTTTGTTCCAAATGGCTAAGTTGTTCATTTTGCCCTTGAAATTATTTCCTAAGGTTGCAGTTACAAGGGTGATAGGTTTTACTTTTCCGGTACCAGAAAACCATAAAGTGCCGTTTAAAAATATTTTCATCATACCTGTTGTGGCATTTTTTGTAAATACCCAATGGTTCCATTTTCCGCCTTGTTCGCTAGGTGTGGCAATTTTATTGATCCTATCATATCCACCTGCTGCAAATCCACAATCAAAATAAATATTGTTACTGCTATGTGGCAAATGAATGTTCAATTGTCTGTTGTTTACATTTTTATCGGTACCATATAAAATGCTATTAGTAAATGGCATTAATGCAGCATCTCCAAAAGCCCAAAAGGCAATAGATACTTCATTTTTAATAGTGCTATAAAGGTTGGTGTCTAAGGTGAGTTGACCATTATTGCTTAAATCTAGGGCATAGTTGTTATTGGTAAAGATGCCCATAGAATCTTGGTTGGAAGCACCCAAGAAGGAAATTGGAGTGCTTGCTTGGGTATTGGTAAATGAAAATTCTACCAAGACGTTTTGTATGCCATTCCAATTAAATGGTGAAGTAAAAACAATTCTGTTTTCACCATTTACAAAATTGTATTCGCTAAAATAAACTTCAGTAAAATTGTTTAACTCGGCTAGGCCATTTCTCAAATTTGATACGTTAGTATGTTTTATTCTTATTTTCAAGAAGCTTGCCTTACCACCATTGTTGTTTACGTTTAATATCAGGCTTTGGATCAAACCGGCATTTAAGCCAGCATTGGTAAGCTCTGCAGCCGAATAAATAAATTGAGATTTGCCAGATTTTTCGTTACTCTTTATTACATTGGCTAATACAAGTGAACCATTGATTATTGGATAATTGGTATCGGCAACTATGCTATTTAAGGTAATTCTTTTTTGAGAATATTGGTAATAATCGTAAACAGCTTTAGAAGTAAAAGGGAAAGAGGTTCCCGTGAAATTTGAGATCACATAATTGGGTTGGGTGCTCAATACTTCTTCTATTTTGGAGGAGTCAACAATATAGGTATTGCAGCTATAATCCCATTCGCCACAGCCTTGGTTTCTGTTGGTTTGATCCGACACCAATCCGTTTTTGCAACGCATGCTATACTTCATGATAATCTTTTCGAAAGTTAAATTGCCACTGGGGAAAACAGCTAAGGTATCGCGGTTGTTGCTGCCATAATGAAAGGTACGTACCTTGATGGTATCGCCAGGATTTTGGGCTATAAGACCAAAGCTGATGCTTGTTAAAAGAATGAATATAAGGGATTTAATTTTCATGTTTATTATTTAATGTGGCCAAATATAGTTTTTTCAGTTGGTGATTAATAGCGTTTTGGCAGAGTTTTACAAACAAAAGGCCCATTGCAAAATTTCAATTGAAACTTGCAATGGGCCAATTCCTTGATTAATTTTTTTATTCTTTAATTAGCTTTATTTGCTTGTAACCAATGTTGGTATTCAACCTCAAAAGATATACGCCAGCATTTACATCTAACATCTTAAAGGTGTAATGCTTGCTTGGTTGGCTATTTATTGGAGTTAATATACCCAATGATTTTCCATCTAAAGCAAATAGTTCTGCATTTATAAGATCCTGTTCTTGGTCAAGTGCCACAGTAAATTGATTTTTTACTGGATTAGGATAAACTTGCATAGGTGTTGTTGTTTCGTCAGTTTTTTCCACTCTCTTAACTTCCAAATAGCTCAATTTTCCATCTATGTCGGTTTGAACCAATTGATAATACCAAAGGGACTTATTTAAAAAGATATTTTTATCTAAGTATTCATACTTAATTAGTTTTTGACTATTTCCATTTCCTTCTACAAAAGCTATAGGTTCAAAATCAACTCCATTTATTGAACGATCAATCCTAAATCCTTTGTTGTTAATTTCAGAACTGGTTTGCCAAACCAAGTAGGCATCATCATTCAATGCGCTTGCTTCAAATAGGTTCATGCGCACTGGTAACGGATTACTTGGAATTTCATCGCAACCCATATATGGCTTTCTTACATCTCTAGGCTCATTGTCTATGTCGTTGCCAAATGCTGCCCTAGGCAATGCCGTAAGTGCAGTATCACCAATGGAGCTTCCGGTTAATTTGAGGTTGATAGGAGATGTAAAAAATACTTGTTTGCTTCGCGATTGTGAATTAGTGCTACTGGCTATTGCAAAGCTTGGCAATGTTGAATAATCTGTTCCATTGATATTTGCTAAAATACCATTGGTGCCATTGGTAAAAAGCAAATTATTATTCATTCTAGGATTTGTACCTAAAAAGAAGTGAACCGCATGGTGTATGCCCAAGCCTGAAGTTAAATTTGATCGGGTATTTATAAAAATATTGTTATAAACAGAATCTGTAATATCTCCTACTTCAGAATAGTAGGCCATTGTTTTATTGGCAGTTAATGTACCTGAAACATTACTACCAGTAATATTTACTGTGTTAAAAAATACCTTGGAGGTTCCGCTTGTTTTTGTGATTCCAATAAACCTCTGAGGCAAGGTAATACTGTTGCCAGAACTATCAGTTCCAAGACTTATTTGGTTGTTGTGTATGCTGTTGGTTCCAGAAGCATAGATTCCTCTTTGAATACAATCATTGTAACTCGTATTATAAATTGCATATATTTTATTCCTACTTAGGTTGATGTTTGAGTTGCTTCCCGCCCAAACATAAATGCCAGTTGCCCCGCCACCAGGGTTGGTAGTTCCAACTAGGTTATAGATGGTGTTTTTTTCAATTGACCTTGTAAAATCTGAAAAGGAAAGGATACCATAAAGGAAATATTGTAAATTATTTACTGAAGTTGGGATGGATGGAGAGTGGAATAAATTACGAATGACATTGTTGGATATATCACATCTATAATTTCCAGCAAATCTAATAGCTGCCACTTCAAAACTATTGTGTCTGGTGTAAACTAAATTTGAAATAGAGTTATTACTTATAAAAGAATATCCATTTGGAAAGTTTGGATAAATATTGATGCCATATAGGTGTCCTACACAATTTTGAGTAATGCTTCCAGCTCGGGTATTCGAACCTATAAGGTTGTTTGTTATAAAATGAATGCCAGATTGACCATCTACTTGGATGCAATTGAATTCTAGATTACCTCCACCAATAGTTTGGATTGCACCAATTTTATTGTTTTGAACCCAAAATGTATCTAAGCTAATGGTGCCTAATCCACCACCTACATAAAGTCCGGTGAATTTTGCATTTGCAAAAGTTGAGGCGTAACTGATTTGAATACTAGAATTTCCCGTATCATTTCCAATAACATTGTTACTTAAATTTACCTTACCACTTCTTATAGAAACAAAAGCATGGAGATTGCTTGCAGAGATAGAATTGATTTGAATTTTTCTAAATACATTTCCCTGTATATTAGTCCTTGAGTCTGTTCCACCTTGGTATTGTAGTAGTGTGAAAATTCCTGAACCAGCGCCATCAAGGATTGTGTTGCCTCCACCACAATAGGCAGTTGTGCCGCCAAAATAATTATTTGAAATTTCGCTAGGACCTTCGGCTTCATTGTAGTTAATAAAGTAAAAAGGAATGGTGGATGTATTGGTTGCTGTTCTATAAAAGCTGTTACCCACAATGTTAAATTTGTTATTTTCTCCAAAAATTCCAATACCATTTCTGGCGGTATTATAGATTTCATTATTAGAAATAATATTCCCTTCACTCATGCCTGGGCCGCTTGTACCTTCAGCACTAATTCCATTTGAGGGCCATGAATTTGTTAAAGGACCAATGAGGCAACTATCTATCCAATTGCTGTCGTTACCATTCATTAGTCTATTGCCAAATCTTACAATTCCTTCACTGTTTCCTAATGATTCTGAATATAACCTACAATTACGTATGTGGTTACTGCTTGCATCCGAAGTAAGAATTACAGCTGGACCACTAATACTTGATCTAATAATGATGTTTCTTCCCGCTTGAGTATTGGTATCAGCGCCATTGATGTATATGTGTTTAGTTCCATTTAATACAATAGCTGAAGAAGATCCAGCATTGTTAATAGTAGCCGTAATTCCAGGTTGGACCCTGATTTGAACATGGTTAGTTAAGTTCACTCCAGTAATGTTTCCATTAAACTGAATAGGGAAAGTTTCTGCAGGATTGGTGTAATTTGCTTGCGTTAAAACTAGGGTTACTTTAGCACTAACACCTCTAATGTTTAAATCATTTACTGCAGCCGTTAAGGTAGAATATACTTGGCCTGAACCAACTCTATATACACCTGCCATTGGCGGATTTACAACGCGGTACCTAAATGGAAATGTTGGTGCACTTATGATAGTAGAAACTGAAGATGCTGATACCCCAATACTAGGAAGCGTGGCAGTATTTAAGGAGCTATCTTGTGCTACAAAAAAGTAAAATATAGAATCTCCAGCAACAGTTATTGAGGTAAGTAAATTATAGTCAATGCTTGCATTGTACGGACTATTATTGCCAGATAGTTCAACCCATTTCCATCCATTGAAGCTGCTGTTGTTTGCGCCAAATACATTGTTGTCTGTTTTTTTTCTGAAGTAAATTCTAGGTCTTTTAAGTGGCCCTAAATCTATTCCGCTACTGGTGTCTGTTACTTGAACAGATGGTAAATTTACTAAAGGAGTTTCGCCGATGTTTGATAATTGGGTATAAGCTCCAAAAACAGGAGAAATTAAATCATATTCATTTTCATAACAGCCAACTCTTGTATTACTAGATGGCCTTATTGAATCTACTATATCTGTATTTAATCCAGCAATATTTATCCCAATGTTTAAGTTTCCTTTTTTGTTGGGCATTACATTAGAAATGGAGTTAAACCGTGGATTTCTATTTATAGAATTGGCATTAGAGCTTGAAGCAATGATTAAATCACTAATAGTATTAGCTGTATTTAATCCATATGACAAAAGAAATCCTGAGCTACCACTTACAAAAAAATTATTATAATTAACTATACTTCCAGTTAAGGGAAAACCACTATTATTCCAATAAGCACATTGTTTTGCTCCAGCAATATTATTAACAATGGTATTGCTGAAAATATTGTTTCTAATATCCATTCCTGTATACGGCCCGGTATAATTAATTATAAGAGCCGCAGAGGAATTTTGTCCATATCCAAAAATATCAAAACCACTTAAATGAACAGAGTTATAAAATACTTTTAAATGCAAACCACCTTCAATCCTTATACCAGAGGTATTAAATATCACGCTTAATCCGCTTCCATTATATGAACAAAGGATATTGCTTATGCTATTGTTATAAATTGAATCGAATTGGCAATTGATGTTCGATTGCATATGTATGCCATAAACAGCGCTATTACTCGTGCTATAAACCCTAAACCCAGTAATAGTATTGTTTTTAATAACAGAGTTGCTTACATCATTGGCAAAGGCAATCCCAGTCATAATGGTATTTACATTGCTTTCAAAGTTGTAAAGTAAGTTCCTTTCAATTCTGGCATTAGTTGCTCCTTCTAAATATATACCCGTCATCCTAATTCTACTAAAGGCTGAATCTGTTCCTATGGCATTGCCAATGATTCTTAATTGATTAATAGCATTAGAATTGCTACCTACTGCCATTATTCCAACCAAGCAATTGTAGATGTTGCAGTTGTTTATTTGTATATTCTGAACCCCATTTGCCTTGCCTGTAGATGCTGGAGTTATACCTGTGCTTGTTCCAAAAAAAATAGCTTGTGTAGTAGTTTGACTGCCCCCTTTTAAAATTAAATTAGACAAGTTATAGTTTTGTATGCCTCCATTTGATCCAAAACTTTGGAATTGGAAAATACTTCTTGCATTTACATGAGTATTTTGGAATCTTAAGTTTCTTGAATTGGTGTTGTTATTTGATCCATTGATACTCACAAATTTGGTTCCTTCTCCAAAAATAATTAAGGCAGAGTCTACCGCTCCAAAAACCAAACTGTTCATCCCAATTGCAGGTTTTATAACAATATTATTAGTGGCGGTTGCCCCATTTGTATTTCTCAAAACAATTGGAAATACTTCAAGTCCGCCGGAGCTCACAGGCGCATAAATAGTATTGATAAGCCTCATTTCTATTGGACCAGTAATCAAACTATTGTTTATTTTACCAATAGCTTGAGTCAATGAGTTGAAGTTTCCTCCAGTTCCAACAGTGTATATACCAGACAAGGTATCTAGAATGGAGAAAAATGGTAATTCTCCATTTACTGGAAAGGCGCTTGCCGTTAAATTATTATTGATGGGTTGTGCGTTAAATCCAATACTTCCTGCTCCTGTATTGTTATTGCTGTCTTGTGCTACAATGAAGAATTGAATAGTATCTCCAGCTGCAATAGGAGAATTTAAAAGAGCATAATTAACTTGAAAATTAAACTGATTAATGGTGTCGCTAGTATTTACAAATTTCCATCCACCAGATGCGGAGGTATTTGCAATAAAACTATTTACATCAGTTTTTTTCTTGAAATACATCCTTGGTCTTAGGCTAGGAATATGCCTAATGCCAAACCTATCCGTTATGCTGGCTTGAATATTTGGAGCTGGCATAAAAACAGCAACGCCTGGTACAATTGGATAGTTAATTTGAGGTTTAATAGAATCCAATAAAGTATTTGTACCTTCATAACACCCAAGGTCGGGATACCTTCTATTTCGTGGAACTCCGTTAATATCTGTATGAACGGCAAATGGCGTATCAATTATATTTCCTCCAGATTCCACCTGTGTGGCGCCAATTGGATGAGGATAAATTTGATAGGGTGGAGTTATTCCTTGAGAAAACAACAAATCTTCTTGAAGGCTTTGTGTTTCTCTTACACCCATTCTTGTTTTGTATTGCAACATAGTAGAATCTCTAAAATTGCCATCAGTATACATCGCAACTCTTCCGGGTGTGCCAGAAGCAAAAAACAAATTATTGTTTGAACCCATTCTATAAGTTACCAAATTAGTTCCTTCTCTATAAAATGGACTGGTGAAGCCATTCAGCGGAGCCAATGATCGGTTCACCAATACATTGTTTCTCATTTCTACTTCTGAAAAAATATTGGTTCGAACACAAGAAGAAACCAAATTGCCAGAATTAGATGCATTCAAATAAATGGTATTGTGGTACAACCTACTAATATTCCCAGCTACTGGGTTATTGATATAGATTCCATTAATGGTTGAAACAATTGGACTATATAGAGTTTGCATGTCTGAGATGGCATTGTTAATTATATTTGCATTTGCCACGCTAGTGCCTATTTCAATCCCATTGATAGTTGAATTGGTGGAATCGGATATCAATCCATTGATGCTATTTGCCCTTATCCAAACTGTTCCTACACATGCGTTGTGCTCTATGCCTTTTACATTGCCAAGTTTTACTTTTAAATCGTGAATATTATTTTGAAGAATATATTTATTGCCACCATTGTTGCTAAAAAATTGTGGGCGAACAATTCCAGCTGCGGTGCCTGAATTTGTATTCACCAACTCGTAAATATGATTGCCAACAATACTATCATTTGAAACTGCTGAACCGTTTTGATAAACCCCAGCTACGATACCATATTGCGAAGTGTCTTGGTAAACATCATTGTTAATGATACGAAGGTCATTTGCAAGGCCTATGGTATGAATGCCAAAAAAGTTTAAATAGGCCCTATTTCCATAAATCGCATTTTGGCGAATTAAAGAATATTTTGCTGCTACACCAGAATAGGTAATTCCTGCTTGATTTAGGTTGGAACCACTATTGCAAATACTCCTGATAATATTGTTTCTTGTGATCCTCAAACTATCAGTTCCAGTGGTGTAAATGCCAGAAAAAATACCTGTTGTTGTCAAGCAACTAATAATAGTATTGCTATCAATGTTTATTCTTCCATTTGTATTTCCACTGAACCAAATACCATAGTTGGTACCACTAGAAGTAGTGTCAGTAATCACATTTCCCCTAATGGTTGCTTGTAAGGTGTTTTGAATATTTATTCCTGTTAAATTTTGAGTTTGGCCTATACCTCCACCCCAAATTTCATTGCCAATAATGGAGGCATTGTTTTGATTAGCAATAAAAATTCCTGATCCCATTAAGCCATTGATGTGAGAAAATCGTATGATGAAATTTTTATTTACTAAATCTCCAATTCTATTTCCTTGATCGTATAATTGAAATGGGGAACTTGTTTGGTTAAAACCATTGAACCAAATTCCGTTGTGGGCGTTAATAATTTGATTGCCAAAAATGTTGTTATTAGAATGTGCATCTAATGCCGTTAAAATGTTAAGTAATGTAGTACTGGATCCTGTATGATTTCCGGCATAAATACCTGTGTTCAATGTTACACCTCGCTTTAAAATTATTTCACAATTTCTAATGGTCACAAATTGGCAGCCATCAAAAGGAAAGGCGCTGTTTCTTTTAAATAAACCAATGCCATATTCCATATTGGTTAAATTACTAGTATTCGTATTTAACTCAGTGAAAATCAAATCTTGAATGGTAACATAATCTACGCCATTTAATTTTAGCATGGCGTCTGTTGAAAGTGAAATTCCATTGCTGGAGGTAAATATTGGCTTTATTCCTAAAAGCAATGATTTTCTTATCACCAAAGGGTTGCTCGCAGTTAAACTTAAATTGAGAGTGGCTGATCCTAAATTTAATCCTGCAGAAGGTATAGTTTCGGTATGCCCATTCGTAACTTCAATAATTACTCCTCCTGTTCCAACACCATTTAAATTCAAGGCATTGATTGCACTGTTTAAAGTAGGGTAATCACAACCACTTGAACATACTGTTTTGGTCCCAGTAATTGGTTGTGATCTTAAAACGCTTGGTAGAAAATATATAGCTGTAAGAAGTATAAAGGCTTTTTTTAACAACATTTTTGGAGTCATAATATTTGGGATAAAAATAATCTTTTGTGAAAGGATATTTTTATCCCAAATTGACATATTCCTGATTTTGAAAGGAAATTAATAATTAATTAAGATTTGATCTCCAAGGTGCAAATAATTTAAAGCTTATAACCCATAAACCTGCTTGTTTTTAGGGTACCTAATTTCGTAGGTGAAGATAATTTTCTTACTTTCTTTTGAACCTAATTTCAGTTTCCAATTTAAAAATCCTGTAGTTTCATCCAAACTTGCGCCATCTGCATCGAGCAAAGTTACTTTGATGTCATTAGGGTTTTGCGAAACTGGAATTTGGTCTTCTAGATTGATGTCCACCGCAATATTTTTGGTGTTCCTTACCACAATTTCTATAGAACGTGTTTCAACTTTTTCGTTTTCTAGGTTCTTAATTTTGGTTTTATCTTTCACTTTTTTGCGTGTTACAACCAGGCTTTTGTCCTTACCTAAATTGAGGTCTAAGGTATCATTAGTCGATTGATTGCTTAAATAAGTTTCTCCAACATAGCCGCCATCAAAGTAAATTCGAGCCGCTCCAGGTATAATGTTTAGTTCTTCCCATCCGGTAACTCTTCCCATTAAAAAGGCATCAGCACAAATTTTGGGAACCGATGCAAAGGCTAATATCATTGGTATGTTTTGCTCTTTAATCATAACCTTATGCATCTTACCATCGCTGCCAATTTCATATTTAAGTTTTATTTCATATTCTGTTCTAATTAAGTTTTCTGTGATGTTTATATATTCACTCAAACTTTTTTGTTCTGCATATTCTTGGTCTTCCCTCACATCATCTGTTTGTGGGGCGCCAACAGATTTAACAGTTTGTTTAGACAATGCCATTATTGAGTTTTGTGAACGTACTTCCTTTAATCTTTTGTATTCTTGAAAACCCAAATACCAAGTTGCCAGTGAGGGTTTGATATTCCTTTCCATAGGATTACTAGTACTAAGAGTTAACGCCGCTTGATTCCAGTTTAAACTAGAATTTTGACTAACATGTGCAAAGTACTTTAATTGAATCTGGTTGGTTACAGAACTTGCAATGAGATCGTAATTAGGCACCCAGCTAGCATTTTGTATAAAATAATTAAAATTGATTTGAGCCAAACCTGCTTGTTCTGCATAAACTGTAACCACTACTTGGTTTATTGGAATAGCAGCAAGTCCATCTTCATTGTAGTTGCCATTTTGCAACAGCTCTAAGTTTTGGTGCCTTTGGTTCAAACGGTCTCTTTCTTTATTGAATTTGTTTTTTAGTCTGCCCCATTTCAATTCTTGCTCCAATATTTCATTTAACTTTTCGCGCGTGAAGGCCATGCTTTCTTTTAATAATGGTAGTGAATCTTTTGGCGAATCACCACGAATAAGGCGGTTGTTTAATAGCATCTTTTTTTCTTGTGCCAAAACGCTTAAATGGTTTTCTACCCCTTGCAAATTATAATTGTTTTCTTCTAAAGAATCGAGCACCATTGCAATGGCCTTTGCATATTGATGCACTACTGGCTTTCTTTCTTTGTACCTTACCTGGTGGTTTACCTCCATTAAAGTGCCGCCTTTGCTGCTTGCCTGAAGCGTTTGAGCTACAATGTTTGCAGAAATATTTTCATAAATAAATTCATTGTTGCCAGCAAGCAAGTTCACTTGATCTGTATAATATAAATGCGCCCCTTGTAAATAAACAGTTACTTTATTCACTTTTACAGTTTCTGGCTTGTTGCCAAATGCATGTTGAAATAGGAGGGTAAATAACAGCATTAATTTGATTTGAATTTTCATGTTTTTTGGATTTAGTTTGTTTTCTACTCCATAGATGCAGGCAATTATGACTTTCCATAAATAATTTCGAAAAAAAAATCATATTTGTTGCAAATGCCTGTTGCACTTAAAGAAATGAGCGATGAAGAATTGCAAGTTTATTACCAAATAGCGGGTGATAAGTTAGCAGTGGGAGAGCTTTTTAAGCGCCATTCTTTGTTGTGCTTTACAGTTTGCAACAAGTATTTAAAAAATGAAGATGCCGCGCATGATGCGGTGATGCAAATTTTTGAAAACCTTTTTCAAGATTTAAAAAAACACCAAATTCAAAATTTTAGGTCGTGGTTACATAGCGTTGCCCGAAACCATTGCCTCATGATTCTCAGAAAACCTGATCTTTTTTTACATATCACTAATTCAGAAGAAGAAAGTGAGGGGGATTTTATGGAAAAGAAGATGTTGTTGCATCAAGAAGACAACAAAGAAGATTTGGAAGCAAAATTAAATGCCATGGAGAAGGCTTTAGCCGGTTTGAACCAAAAACAACAAGAGTGCATACGCTTGTTTTATTTGAACCAATTGAGCTATGAGCAAGTAAGTTTGCAAACAGGTTATGATTTGAACGAAGTAAAGAGTGCTATCCAAAATGGAAAGAGAAATATAAAAATAAACTTAAGCGAAAATGGAATTACTTACTTATTAGTTTGCTTATCATGGATTCAACAAAGTGCATAGATAACCAACAATGGGAGGCATACTCTCAAAATAAACTCCCGAGTAAAGATTTGGAGTTGTTGCAAGCTCATGTGCTTACTTGTGAAATTTGTGCCGATATCAAGGAGGGAATTGATGTTATGCAAACTCCTGCAAATTTGGTTCAAACCGTAAAAAAAATTAATGAAGAATTTGATTCAAAAGTTGCTACTAAGAAAAACAGAATACTGCCATTGTTTTATTGGGCAGCTGCTGCCTCCATTGTTTTGGTGAGTAGTTTGTTTATGCTTCGACAAACTGAGTCTGATGCGCTTCAACAAGCTCAAACCATAGCGCCTCAGGAGTCACAAGTGACAGGTGCTTCGCCACAATTATTATCCCAACAAAACGGTAAGGACTCAGCCAATAAAAATTTGTTGGCAGATGATTCATACAAACCTAAAGTACGTGGTAAAAGGGATGCAAACGTAGAAATGGCAACGGTTATTGATCATACCGAAATGGTAATGGATGATGCCAAACCGCCGCAGAGAGCAATTGTTGGAAGTGAGACAAAGCATTTAATTGATGAAAAGGTAAGGGAGGATGTAGCCCAAATTTTTGAACAAAAAGTTGAGCCAAAAGTGGAACAAGAAGTTGAGCTAAAAGAAACAATTGCAATAGTAAGCTCTAAAGAAAGTTCAAGCAAAAAACGCGGTAAGGCTATTTATCCGTCTAATTATTCAAATAATGCTCAATCACTAGATAACAATGGTGGAGTGGAGGTAGATTCAAAAATAATAATGAGCGACTCATTATTATTGCAGAAAGCTCAATTGTATGTAAAAAATAAGCAATTAGATTCTGCTCAAATATGCTTAACTCCATTGTTAAGATTTGGTCCATTGCAGGAAGAGGCTTATTGGCTTTTGGCAGATATTTTTCAAAAACAGGGTAAATCAAAAGCGTATAAAACTACCCTGGAAAAAGTAATAGCGCTTGATGGTAAGTACAAGAAAGAGGCAGTGGTTCGACAGGCTCACCATGACGATTAGTGGTTCGACAGGCTCACCATGA